>OMLO01000317.1_pt1 | contig 29611 bp, 33 predicted proteins | sample 1674811 | NCBI WGS metagenome assembly OMLO01 (sample SAMN06265003, study PRJEB25207) | coral metagenome | isolation source: Coral host | place: Mexico:La Bocana,Puerto Morelos, Mexico | collected 2008-11-13
GCAGATGGAGGAGAAAATATAATAGACTTCAAAATGAAGTCAACTTCTCCATTTGAGAAGATGATGAAAGCATGGTGCAAACACCAAGGTTTACCTGAAGACGAAGCAATCTTTGAGTTCAATGGCCGCAAGCTGACGCCAACAGACACCCCAGCATCCTGTTCTTGGTCTTCACGGGACGGTGTCATGAAGATCAATGCTAGACCACGGGAACAAGAGCAGCCAGTGAGTGCTCCTGTGGAGGTTTCACAGGGTCCAACGGCACCCAGTGCTGACATCATGCAGAGCAAGCCTAGTGAAAGCCAAGAGAATGAAAAGATCACCATTCAAGTGGTGGCACAGGCAGATGGAGGAGAAAATATAATAGACTTCAAAATGAAGTCAACTTCTCCATTTGAGAAGATGATGAAAGCATGGTGTCAAGCTCAAGGTGTGGCAGGGACTGACGCAATCTTTGATTTCAATGGCCGTGAACTGACGCCAAGAGACACCCCAGCATCCTGTTCTTGGTCTTCACGGGACGGTGTCATGAAGATCAACGCTAGGCCACGGGAACTCAAAGCGACAACGGTGGAAGAAAATGTGGCCACGGCCAGCCATGACAATGAGGTTGTGAACACTGATTCTATTCCCAGTGAAGTTGAAGGACAAGTTTCTGTTAAGGTACGGCTTTGTCGCAAAAGATGTGTTTTTTCTGTTCCCATCGAGGGCTCTGAAAAAGTTGTAGTAGAAATATATTAATGATCTTGGAACCTGCGGAGACATTTGCAGTTGGCCATTCTGAAATTTCTTTTCAAGATACTTGTGGATGCCTCCACAAACTTCCAGTAAAGCTGTAGGTGAGTAAAGAGCTTCGCTGTTTGTCGGGAATTATGATGACTCACATCGCCCTTACCGACTGGAAAAGGTGGTAGCAGATGGTGCCAATGGAGAGCAGGTGACTACCTTCAAGATGAAACCTACAACGACCTTCCGAAAACTCATGACGCGCTGGTGCTCTCACCATGGAGTTCCCCAAGAAAATGCTTGCTTCAAATTTGGGGAGAAGGACAGCACGGATGGGAAGCTCATTGAATCCATTTACTTTGATGGCACGAGCCATTAAGAGAGCAAAGTGAGAAGTTCGAAGCACTTGCCATTTTTCCATCCATACTTTATTTTTGAGTCATTTGGGGTGCGACGGCGGATGATATTGAGTTCTGTGCACACCTACGTAAAGCCCTTTGCCGCATCTGGTCTCACTATTTTTTTCCGTTTGCCAAAGGTTTTAACATTCCAAATGCTTTCGTTCGTTTCATATGCCCTTTTTCCACCCCAAAACCTTTGAACAAGGGAAGCTATGAGTATCAATGCTTCCAGAGGAGCTCACGGAAGATGACACGTGGCAGAGTCTAAAAGCTGGAGCTGACCTCAGAGTTGCACTGATGGTGATTTGCCATTGATCCAAACCCCGTAGATACATGAGCCAAGCATTTTGAAGTCGGATCAGATCATTCAGATCATTTTTTCAACAGAATTTTGGGTTGTGCAACTGAGACAGCGATGAAATTGTGATCCGTGTCAGTCCGCGCAGTGCCAAGCGCAACAAGCTACTTGGAATGGTGAATTGTTTTACTGAGTTTTCAGCGGATCGGGTTTTGGAACCTGAACGTAGAAAACATGAATTTCAGACTGCGTGGGCGGCGTCATACCTAAGGCGTAAGAGCGAGGGGTCTGAAGGTCCAGTAGCAAAACGAACTGCTAATGCCTACCAACTCTTCCAAAAGCAGCGAAGGCCTGCGGAAAAGACCATGGTGTTCTGTTGGGTTTGTCACTTGTTGCGAATTTGCAGATGTTCCCAGCACATGTTGGTTTTTGGCGAGAATCACCAGGCAAACGCTGGCCACTGAGCAACCAAACTTGAAGTTTGGCGACACCATGAAGGTGCATTTCATATGCGAAAGCAGGATTGTTTCCGTCGATCACGCTCCAGTTTTCCAACTGAAAATCCCCGCGGGCACATTAAGAGTCTTTTTGCAAAACAGCAGCCTCTGACATTTTGGTGGAAATGATTGGAATGGGCTTAGTAGTCACCATGAATTTGGAAAAGCTTCAGAGTTGGCATCACAAATATCCATCCCAGCCCGACTCACAAACCGCCGCAGATCCTTTCAGCCGAGTGGAAGGCGATGTCCCAAGATGAGCGCAGGCGGCAAAGTCAATTTCTGTGAGACCCACGGCTGGAGTTGTTGGTATTTGCCACCTGTGGCATCAAAGGGATCCAGGTTCAGCAGATTGACTCCAGATGATAAGGAGCAGACATGATATTGATCAGTTTCCACCTTCAGGCCGTTTGAGGAGGATGCAAAGAAAGCTAAAGAAGCTGCCATGCAGGTGCAGCTTCTGCACCATACAACCCACAAAGCCAAATGCCGTACTTATAAATGGTATCAATTATCAATTGAAATACGATACATGAGTTGTTTTGATATGTAAAATTGTTGAAGTGGGAGGAAGCATGCTGCGTGCCAGGCTCAGGAAACCCAGGAGACCCAGGAGACCCAGGGAACCGCTGAGAGCAGCAGTGCTGCTGCTGAGAAGATCCTTGGCAGCAAAAGGGGAAGTTAGGAGAACACCAAACAACTGGCAGCACACAGTCAGTGGTGAAATGTGGGGGAAATCAAAAAAAAGAGATGAAGTTGAAACCAAAGGACTGTTCTGACCAACATGTCTAGGCTTTACATCTGGACAACCCTTCTTTCAGCAAAAAAAGGCATCCTTAACAGTGGACACTCATGTTGATGCAACCTTTCTTTCTGTCACCTTAACGGAGAGCTTATTAACCCATAGAGCTTGGATGACATCAACTCCAAGGAATACGGTGCAGGTGCAGGTGGTCGCTGATGGAGCTGACGGAACCAGCACATTAGCCTTCAACATGTGATACCGACCTGGTTGCCTTGGCCTCGAAGACATGATGGACATCTGTTTGGTAGGCATTGAAATGGTTTAAAAATATAGACCGTAGCCACATTGTTTTGAAAACAACTTGTTGGTCAAGAGGTTTCATCACGCAATTGGTGCCGGTGTACCTTGAATGTGTTTGCCAGTAAAGCCTCAACGCCGATGAGTAAGATGATGCAGGCAGATCAAATGATGCAAAACAACTTGGGTTTGTGCTTTGTGCCGATGTCCACTATGATGTCCACGATAAAAGATGGTCTCGCTCGTGGGAGGCATGGTGCGAGCACCACGAGGTGCCAATGGAAGAGGCCGACTTCTATTTGGGCAGCAGACTGCTCAAATCGGAGGACACCAATGGATCTTAGCAGAGTCCCAAGTTGTGTTAATCTCCCTGTGCAATATGCCAGTTCACTAAAGTTTCACCCCAAAACTCCCCACAATCAACATCTCATTATGGGGGACAGGGCAATGTACGACGGCAGGACACCTTGACCTCCATAGGTGCAACCACCGAGGGCCTCGTGGTACACGCAGTTCCCAAAGGTGCAGCGCCGGAGGAGCTGCCAACGGAGATTCCCGCGCCGCCCGCAACGGACCAGGCCGGGGATGCACCGGGGGAAAATTCACCCGGGATCAGCGGGATAGAGAGGAAATGTAGGGAAGGATAGTGTGTAGATATGTTATATGCTGTATCAATGTATACTGCATATAATGTATCATTCTAAAATCATATCAAACTAGTTAGTCTAACTAGGTGGTGTTTGTCATTTAACATCTTCTCATCGAGTCTTCTGGTATGAAACATGATTAATTTGAACTTTTCACATGCAGATGACAACCCAGAGAGATTTCAAGTTGCGATTTTCTGTCAAAACAGCAGCCTTTTTTGGTGTCGTGAATTGGTTGGGGATCATATGATTCTTGAAGGCCGGAAAGCTGGTAGCTCTGACCATTGCTGAGGCACCTACATCGCCAGTGCCAAAGGCAGTAGCAAAGCCTCCCAAAGCTGCTCGTGGCCGTGGTCGAGGCCTTTAGCAAATTAGTAGCTCCAAGTCATGACATGCGCGCAGATCCATCAGTGAAACTGGAGCTGGATAGGAAGCAAGAGGAAGAGTCGTAGCAGTGGTCGGAAATCCGAGGAGGCAGATTCAGGGTCGAATTGGGTGGGTCACGCCATGGTCTTGCTGCCAATCCTTTCCCAGAAGCTTAGGGGGTGGTTTCATTTTCATTCAATTTTCATTTCTAGATGTTTATAACACTTATATGCAACTTATACCCTCAAAGTTTAAGATGGAATCCAAAAATGATGTTGTCTAGTAAAGGAATCTCCTTTTCTGGCTGATTTTTAATTTCCATGTTGAATTTGAGGGGGTCATACTCCAGAGGAAGACTCCATGGAAGCGCCTTTAGTGGAGCCTACCAACGCCCGTCGCAGCAAGCGCTTGCAATCCTCTGACCAGGTGGGAGGTCCTTGTGGTTACTTTGTCCCCCTCCAACCTTGCAATTCCGAGGGATTTCTGGGATGCATCTGGTCACGATGGTCCATGCCTGAAATTCTGAACCTCAGCCAGGATCTATTGATAATGTGCATACTGTATATGTATATATATAAATATGATATCACGACTCCGGGCTCACATCTGCAAGCATCACAGCAAGGCCTTGCAACCTTTTTGTTCCACCTGAACTCCCTTAGCTTTCGAGTTCAAACCTTTGAAACTGTTTGTACTTGAAAATCAAGAGATTCATCATTGGGATATTTCAATCTGTAACAAAACAAGCTTCCCGTTGCTCAATTGAAAATCCAAGATCATGGCTTTGGAAAGATTTTCCTCCGGTCAAATCCGGTCCTGCGAGGTGACTTCCAATGCAACCTTGGTGCACCATACACCACAAAGCCAACCAAAAAGAAAGGATCTAGCCGAGGGCACGGTGCCAACGGGTGAAGCCTCGTTGGGCAGCTCAGAGGTTGGTTTCGGTGAAGCATTATGCAGGTGTTTGATGACTCCATACCGCCAATGTCAGTTGTCAAAATGCAAAGGAAACGCATGTCCTTCCGAGAGTACTTGCAATTTGACCGAGAGCAGGAGAACATGTCGCACTTTTGGGCCACAGGATGTTGCTCCAACTTGGTCATATGTATTGACACCCCCTTGATCGCAACGTTCCTGGCATATGAACGAACAGAAGCATCATACTAGAATACAGCATACGCTGTTTTTGATGTTTTTCCTTTCAGAGATTGGTCTTCAAGGCAAATAGCTTCCCCAAAAGGCAGGGACAAGACTGAGAGTAACAAGGCACGTTTCGAACTATTGTATGACTATACTAGACTATATTCCATGATTATGTTATAACTCTACCTTGGCAAAGATTCCCCAAAGTGCCATTATCAAAGATGGGAGGAGAAGATGCGCAATGAAGCGCGCTTGGCACGACAGAAGCGCAAGTTTGTAAATGGCGACAGCTCGGATGAGGTAGCAAACTCAGCTGAAATGAGCTGAAATCAGAGATTTATTGTCATTCGACTGCAAAAAATATGTGACAAAAAGTGGAACGAGATGCCAACTGCAGGATCTTCAACTAGCCATGGCATTGTCCCTCTCGGAAAGTCAAAATCCTGGAGAATCTCAACAGGCTTGGAAAAACGACACCCAAACAACAGGTGAGGAAAATGGGTGACGCATGATTTGGCTTAATACTCCCACGGCTGTTTTGGGCTTTCAATATTTTTTCGTTAAAGTCACTAGTCACAAGACCTCATTGATGCGACGATTTAGTTCCTGTCTCAGGAGTCTGCATCGTTGGAGACTGCCTAGTCTTTGAGGTCCGAAAGGGTTCTGTGTTTTGGGGTCGGAGTGAGATAGCCCAAGCCCTTCCCATCGTACTTTTTGGGCTTTTGTCGAACAGGCTTCGCACCTGCCATGTTCCTCACTCGGGCAAGGCGAGCTCAGAAGACTTAACATGAGCAGTGTGACAGTGGCTTTCACCACACGCCGCAGGTGTGCAATGTAGGAAGCTAATGACATTTCAAATGTAGGAATCGTAAAGATGGGTAAAGATGGGTAAAGATTGGTTAAGCTATCAACGACAAAGGGATTCATTTCAGATCCATGTGTCATGAAGGTGACCTAACAGACTCGAGGCTGACGCCAGAGTGGAAAATTCAGGCACGCCCAGTCTGAAAATGGTCACCATCATGTGAGTGTGACAAGAAGAGTCACCCAATAAGTTTAAACTCACAGCTAGAGTCAGAGAAGACGTTTATTTATATCATGCTTGCTTTTGTTTTTGGGATTTTTGATCAACATGACGTAAACATTATGTAAACATGTTTTATTTCTATTTCTCTGGTCGATTCGCCTAAATTAAAGCGACTTAGCGACCGGCAATTTAGTTCGATACAGAAATCGAATCAGATTTTCGCTGCTTCAAGCTGCGCCCAAAAAGCTCCAAGCTGCAGGTCAAATACAAACACAAAAGCCATGAGAGTCATCCTTGAAACTCTTTACACGAAAATTGATACCAATCTAGCATTTTTGGCTACGGATACTTGTGTTTGCAAGATTGATTATTCTCAAGTTTTACATGTGAAACATGCAGTGCTCCTTAGACGTGCACACGTGCTCAACATGACTCCAATCACGCAATCAGACTGTGCCGTAACTCAGTGAAGTCGGTGAAGTCGTTGGCATTGCGCAAAGAAGTTTCGGCTTAAAACGTTTGACATGGGACGTTCAGATTTTCTCGTAAGTCAGCTGACATTCAAATCCACACCAGGAACATATTGTCACCCAGCAGTCTGCCTGCAAGTGTTTAAAGGAAAGCGATCGAGAAGTACTTTTTTCATTTCGGCCATGATTATGTCTTTTGGTTGCAACATCCGTTTTGCCATCCATGTGCCTCCGGAACTATGCCGTTGACCAAATTGAGGTGGGACCAGTGACGAATGGTGATTTGCACACAAAAAATGATGAGTTCATCGGTGACCAAGTTGACTGATCGCCATGGTTTGAGGCACGCCAAGTGACAGGCAACATGTGTGATCGGTCGTGTGCTCAGTGGTTGGCAGTTTTTGCTGTTCAGCTCAGGAGTAAACTTTTCAAAATTTTCGAAGCAGTGTTGGGATTGCAGCTAGCAGCGATATTATGAATCATAATTTAGCTGTTCGAGTGTCACAGTTGATTTCCTTCTAATAGCAGCTACCAGACTCTCCCCCACAAATGGCAGATAAATTCTTGACATTTCATATTTAGCAGCGAAGTGCTGAGCGCCGGTAGGTTTTGAAGTTTTTTTTTTGTGGCTTTCTTGGCTTCGAAGTTGCACCATGTCCTGTCAACTCGGGTTCGGCTTCAAGGTGCTGGCATTGGAGCTGCACAAAAAATGATCGGCTTTCCTTGTCAAGGCCCGGGGCCCGGTCTCTTGTCACGCTGTGATTTTTTTTCCTCCAACGCTTTGCCACGTGGCGCGGCAACGTTGGGCCAGGATTGGTTTCAAAAGATTGGGCCCCAAGGAGCTCGAGGCAAAATGAAATGCAAGATTCTGCAAGTCACAAGTTGAAAGTCGAAAGTTTTGTTTTCGCATTTGGGCAGCCTTATGACAGTAACCTTTATGGCAGTAACCTTTGACATCCTTGACTGACAAGGCTGGATGATTCCAAGCCACGTGCGACGACAGACCTGAAAATTCCTGCCAGCGTGGCAGCGATCGTTGCATATCGAGTTGCTGCACGACACAGGTGCAGTTTCCGAAACACAATGGTTGCCTTCCACAGCTCTCGGCTCGAGTGTGACTCCCATGGCATGAGGGGGGGCATCGCGATGCAAGGAGCTCTTTCCCAAGAGGACCATTGCGCAGTTGCAAAGTTGAGTGTCAGTGTTGGGATTTTCACAGTTTTTTTTTTGTCATTGAAAGGTGACTGGATTTTATGACACTGATGTGCCCTGAAATTGATCAACAAGTTCGGATACACTTACGCTGACGAGGTGTGGCTCAAACATAATTACTCAGATGCCGGTGCATTTTTCGTGAAATGCCATCTCGTCATAATGGTATCTCCAAGGAAAGGCAACGGAAAGCAGCTTGGACATGGCTTCTACTTGGATGCTTTCCAAGCTGCTTCCACCAGGGCATGGGGGTGCCAAGCGCTGCTGTACCCCCTCTGTGCCCCTCAACACCCAAGGTTTTAAAGAAGCTCGATTTTTTGGCACGCACCGGACAAGTCCAACGAGCCGTGTTGATTTTCAGACATGGTGAGAAGGAAAATGTAACATGGAATCAATCACTTCCAGAAGAGGAGAATTGGAGGCGTTTGGTTGGAGCACCATTAACACTAAAGGGCCGCATTCAAGCACGAGAATTGGGAAGACAGATAGCTGACATCACCAAAGTTGAATGGTTGATGCTTCTTAGCAGCAACGCCCCAAGATGCAATGCGACCATCACGGAACTAGCTAAGGCAGCAGGTCAGGATGGGCTGCCTGTCAAGGCTGAAGCTGCTTGGCAGACTGCATTGCACAAACCTGGAGAAGAGAAATTCACGAATGCTGAGTTTCAAACTGCTGGATGGAAGTCCATCGTTGATCGTTTGGCCCGTGGAGATAAGCTTGCAGGATTCCTGTCATTGGATGAAGCAGTCCAGAAGCTGAGGAAAACATGTTGGACATGTCCACCTTCCCAAAACGAGGGGTCCCGAGTGAAGCCTCTGGAATTGACGCTGGTGTGCACGCACGATGTGATCCTCTATGCCTTGGCCACTTGGTTTACTGGAAGCGACGTACCAAAAACACCGGATTTTCTGGAAACTGCTTTGTGGTGGCAGGATGGAGGTCAAGAGCATTTTTATTTTGATTCGCAGGAATTTGTGAAATCCGCTGCTTAAGTACGTCCCTTGCCTTTTTCATGGCAACAATCATGATATCCGGAGCTGCAAGTAAAACAAAGCGTTGCATTAAGCGCAAAAGCTACTATCGGGATGGGATTCGTAAAGATACTGAATGGAAACGAGGAAGTCTGATATTGGAAACGTTGTTGTGAATTGTGAATCCCACCGAGCTTTCTGTTTCTACAGTGACATATTTTCATTCATGTGCATTGCATTTTGCAAGCAACGCCGCCATGCATTCCTCGCGCAAGGAGTCATGCGAACCTTCACAGTCACCGAGGACGTTGCTGTTCGTTGGCATTCCAGACAACAAAAAAGACAGCAAAAAGGCAGCTAGAAATGAAGGCAGGTGAAGGCAACAAAATGTTGTGCCGTCAGGAATTGCTTGGTCAAATCCTTTCGGAGCTTGAATTTGCGACTATACACCGCATTGCTCCTGAAAGCGGCCATGCCAACAGCCATTTGGCCACAAAGGGATTGGCACTGCAACTCCACTGTTTCAATTGACTCCATTCTTCTAGGTCTACACCACTACTCGCATGTACTTTCTTGGACAAATGCCCCAGGCCTACCATGAACTGTGTTTGGCATGCTGTGGTGTCATAAGATGCAGAGCGTGTGAACAGGCAAGTGGTGTTGACATCGCCTCCCAGCTCTACTGGGTGAGCCTGTTGCTCGAGGCCGAAAGCGGTGTTGGTTCAAACAGCAGGACTTCCTTTTGGATTTGTTCTGACATGCCACTTTATGTATGATATATAAGTATGACTAATATGATAGACCATATGATATTATACAGAAAGAAACCCCCTTTTTTGTTGAGTTTGTACAAAACGCTGTGGACCAACCTGGGAGGGGGAAATACCTGGAATGATAAATCTGGAAGGGCTCACTGTGGGAGCTTTTACTAAGAAAGAGATGAGATTCCTGTTTCGACGCGCGTCGCACACGCCAACACGTGAATTCCTTTTTGCAGGTCATGGAGGAGGCCTTGATCGCTTCTTGTCGGCTTCGAGTGATTCCGGTGTTCAGGGGTTACAGCAGCTTGAGAACCATTTGTCGTTCGAATGCTTTTGGATCATTTTGCCGGTTGCATGCATCCAATGCAAGAGACTATCGGAAACTCAGGTTCCCTTGTATCCTTGCATTGGCGATTCTTGGCGGGCTTGAGGTTATCATCCTTTCGTTCAGCTTGCCACATGAAATATGCTGAAGTTGCTCCAGTTGCTTACATAATTTTCCAGTATGTTGCGCCAAGGAAACAATCAGTCAAGATTTAGCCACACGCAACAAGGTGCTTTAGCTGCTTTGAATTGAGAAAATGTTGCAGCTTGACAGCTTGTCTCGGGTCTTTGTTACTTCGTAATGGTTTTCTTGTGTCTGAAGGTGCGCACGGGGCTCTTGGTGACCCTCGTGTTTTATAGCAGCTTTTCATCGATTGTGATGATCTTTGCGGAACCGCTTGTCGACAGCATGGTACTTGTCTCAGTTGACAGTGTAAGTGGCAAGTCTGTCAAAAAAAGGCAAGTCTGACAATTGCATCTGCATGATGTAGGCCCCTCAGCAAGCCCTCCGAGCAGATACAGTGAAATACATTCGTTGGGAGATGGTGGCTGCAGTGATTCAGGGATTGGAGCGATTTAGTCACGTTGTCTTTGTGCTGCTGAAGCGAGACAAAGTGATCTTGGCAACGACTTTCCTGCAGACTTTGTTGACGGTGCTGTTCGATTATCTTTTTGTCAGTGATCTTCCGGGCTCATTCCGCTTGGGTGTCATTGGGCTCGCTTTGTCGAACATTTGCATCTTGGAGCCAACAGTTGGCCTGCATGAAATCAAAAGCCTATTAGGAGTTAAGAGGATCATTGCTTCCATTTTTTTTTGGGGGTTTCACTATGCTAAAAGCCTGCGCGGTTTTCGAGTTGTGAACATGTTTGGATGTTTGGCAAGGGTGTCCATTTTTGCCCTGACAGTCACATTTAGGCATGTCAAACAAAGCCATGCCAAGTGTCCGAAATTCAGGGATAAATTGTAGGTTGACACCTGCCAAAACAACTATATACCAAAAACAAACCGCCATAGATTCGAAAAACTGCAGGCACCTACACCTTCGTCTTGCTGTTGGCGTGTTTTTATCTTCCCGGAGCTGGTAGTCGACCCTTAAACTGGAGCTGGTTGCTGAGTTGGTGGCGAGTTGGACGATGGGCTGCTCTTGCATCATTGATTCGAAATTTGAGCTATGTGATATTCGTGGCTAGAATGGTGAATGTATTGCACCAGTCTGGCAACTACTGGATTGCAAACAACTTCATCTGGAAATGGCTGCTTCTACTTTTCCTGCCACTAGCAGAGCTGTTGAAGCAAGAAGTTTCATGTAGAGCAAGAGTCCAATCTGCACATCTTCAAATCCTCCCAGCCTATTTCATGCTCTCGTTGGCACTTTTTGTCGTTTGGTTATTGACGATGCCTGGATGGAGAATTTTCTTTGAAGTGGTTCTGAACGTAGAAAAGCCATTGATGGCCCTGGAAATCGCCAACTGGCTTGTCCCGTTCTATTTTTTTTACATGTTTGCCGCCCTCTTCGACTCAATCTTTTATGGTTTTGGGTTCACAGACCAGCTAGCGTGTGTCTCCATCGTCGCCAACTTGGGTGTCTATGGATCGGCTTTCATCTTGTACTCCTTGGGTGTATTCAGCCTATCCATGAAAGCTGTGATGGACCTCTTCGGTTCAGGGATAGTTGTAGGAACAGCTCTTCGCATCATTTTGTACTACCGCTACTTCTTGCGCGCGCCCTCGCAGAGGGTGACATATGGCATCACATCTCATTCAATTCTGCCAGAATTTGCTTGAAAGCTCCAAGCAACACAGAGCAGTGGTGCTTCTCAAGAGAATTTCTGAGCAGGAAAAAGAAATGTGAACTCTTCATGTCCTTCTTGCCATTTCATTCACATGATGTTTTGGGTGCATCAGCTGCTCACATGATTCGATTCGCAGCTGTTTCTGACTTGAGTCCATAAAAGGATAGATTAATAGATCTCGACAAATGCTCCAGCCTGCGTGCGTCAGAAAGACTCATGTTGTGCAGCCGGCAAAGCCTGCTGCGAGACCACTTCACAATCTTCGCACACTTCATCCCCAAAGGCAGTGTCGAGCTGGTGAAAGTTTAGTTGGAGCATGTTGTGGGGCCGGAGCGGTTCGTGCTGCTCGTATGGCTCTCAGGTCACAGGAAAATTCAGCTGAGGGCTCCACCCAAGGACTTCCTGGTCCTTGGAAGAAATCCAAGGTTAGCGTGACAAGGACGCATCACATAGTTGTCGACGAGGCAGGCAACCTGCAGCCGCTGTACAACAAGAGCTTTGATGAAGTACTTCCGTTTCACGAGCCCGGTTTGGCCCCTGTGCGTCGAGGAGGACTTGCCTGGCACATCTACGCGGACGGCAGCAATGCCTATTCGCGGACTTTTGCAAGAACTTTCGGCTTCTACCAGGGGCGGGCTTCTGTGAAAACTGAGGATGGCACGTATCATCACATTGTGTCATCTGGTGAGGATTTGTACCCTGAAAGATTTGATGTTTGGCTGCACTGGATTGCATTTTTTTTGTTCTTGAATTCCTCTTTGAGTGTGCCTTTTTAAATGAAAAGCACTGATGTTGGATGCCTCGAGTAAGTCAAACTCTCGCGACAAGGAGTGGTGTGGGAACTATCAGGGAGGCTTTTGCCCAGTCCGCAGTGACGGCCACTACTTTCATTTGGACTGGGCCGGGCGACCTGCTTATGATGAAAGGTGGGATTATGTTGGAGACTATCGTGAGGGATCAGCAGTGGTTCATAAAGATGGCAAAGCTACTCATATCGACCATGCAGGCAGCTTGCTGCATGGAAGTTGGTTTCTTGATTTGGACGTTTTTCACAAAGGTTTTGCCCGAGCAAAGGACTCGGAGGGCTGGATGCACATCAATGAGCAGGGCCAGGCTATATATCAGGGTCGTTTCCAGACAGTTGAACCTTTCTACAATGGCCAAGCCAGAGTGCAAAGTTGGGATGGCTCATGGCAAGTCATCAATGAAGTGGCCGAGACTTTATTTCAAATTTATGCCCCTGAAGGGACAGATGTATTTGGAAAAGTCTCTGCAGATTTGGTTGGCTTTTGGAAAACGCAAACCTTATGTGCCGCTGTGGAGATGGGCGTGTCGCTCAGCTTCGGTACGGGGGGGTTGATTGCTTGAGAAATTCATTCTCGCCTTTTCTTTTTAGCATCGTTCTTGCCCAGGAGACTGAATTCATACAAGGCTTGACAAAAACTCTTAGACTTCCGAGGCATCACGGCGCCGATTGAGATTCAATGCAAATCGTAACCTCCAAAAACAGCCAGAAATCACCAACACAAACAAAACAACGCACATTCTGTCAGTTCGTCGCTGGCTGCATGTTTTGTTGTGGAAGTGCACTGTGTCCCACTGTTTGTGAAAGATATCCCCCCTTTGGCGCAACGCAAAGTTTTCTCCTTTGCCCTTGCCCTGCTTCTAGACATCATAGATCATATGCCAAGGGAACTCATACATTGGCATAACATCATTTCGTACTTTTCTGATCCCCTAGCAGGCCATGCCCCAGTTAGATCATTTGCCAATATGGTTCCTAGATCGGCCGAAGAATAGACCATAGCATTGCTTTTCTCTGCGTTTTCTTAGCAACCTTTATGCTGACTGTTGCTGCTTGGAAGTGTCTTTGCACCTGAAATGATTTCGATTGATTCCCTTCCGGCAAACTACTGCCGAAGGTCAGCATCTCCACATCTCCAAAACTTCCGCGCCTGTCTATCATCTCCACTCGCCAAGTATATAAGTAGACGAGCCCCCACCTTGCTGCAAGAAGGTGCCGAGATCAAAACCACTTGAAAATACAGAAAAGACGGACGCATTCAAACATGATTTTTGACAAAGGAACCGTATGAAGGAAAAAAAATCTTCTTGACTCACTTGTCGCTTGACCCTGTTTGATCAAGGCTGCTGCAAAAGGAGGCAGTGCCACTCGACCCACTGGACCCAATTAACACTGCAAGAGCCAACTGGTTGCATATTCCCACAGAACAGTTTTGAAAGAGAGTCTTTCTTCCCCAATTCGTTTCATACAAAGCGCGGCTATTCTGAGAAGAGTGAGTTAAAGAGAGGTAAACTTCCACATTTCTATAACACAGTGTCAGAACGACCATTTAAAACAAAAAGCTCATTCAAAAGGAAGTATATACAATTACTGTATACGTTTACATATTTTGGAACATGGTTCGGCAGAGAAAAAAATATGAAACAAAACTTAGAGCAGTTCTGTACAAACAAGGTACGTAGACTTTGAAAATGACATAGACATATTCGTGGACAACATTGTGTAAGTCTGGGCAAGGCTACTTTCTCAAGAAAGCCTCTGCATTGCTTATTCAGAAACCAACCCTCCCAGCGTTGGCTTTTAGCAGGTTGTGTCTATTTTACTGTTGTTGTTTTTTTCCCTTGGTGCGTTTCCTCTTACAATAATATTGTTTTTAGAGGTCACAAAAAAGCTGGTATGGCCCATACACATGCCGGATTGTTTTTTGTTTTGTTGCTTGGTGTTTTCTTCTCAGTTGTCCTAGTGGTGCAGGCGTTCAAGACAACTTAACCTATGCAGCCTATGCAACACAAAAGTTCAACGAAACCATTTTTTAAAAGGACACCTCTTCAAAACGCTCCACGACTGCAGAAAGCAGTCTCCCTCATGGAAAGAAGGCACTTTAGAAAGAAAATAACTTCACTACTTGTAAAAAGGACAGGCATTGATAAAAGGAAGGATTGCTTCTAAAGAAAGCAGGCCAGTTTCAGGTTTATTTGCCATCATTTCCTGTGAGGTTTGAAGCTCTTCCGGGAACGTTGGAAGCTCTTGCAGCTACACTCCAGCTGCGCCCAGACCGACTGAAGCGGCTCTTGCGAGCTTTGATGGAGGTGCAATATGTGAAAATCGACAAGTTTGGGCAGTTCATGTCCACGGAGAGAGGCCAGTTGCTCCAAGAAGGACCCAGGGCAAAGAGCGTATGTTGCCTCAAGGAATCTGAAGGATAAAAAGGTAGCTGACGTAAGTGTTTTTTCACAAGCCTGGCTATGTCTTAGCCGCACCAAACACATCAGAAACTTTCATCCCAAGGTGACGCCGCTTTGATGCCAGGACATCCCTTGACCTTGAGGGATGCAGCTCTTGAGTATGGCCATGAGCTTGGTGATTTGTGGTCCGAATTGCCCAGACGTCTTCGTGAAGATGATCGCAGCCCAGAGATTTTCCAAAAAGTGGCCACTTCACCAGATCGATGTGAAAGACATCATCGTATGTTACAGAGCTATGCCCGCCATGACTACTTGGAAGTGCCCAAGTTGCCACTACTCGAAGACCCTTCAGCTGTTGTGTTGGATGTTGGATCTGGCAGCGGCACATTGGGAAAGCTCTTTGCTGAAGAGTATCCACAGGCTGGAAGTGAAACTTCCTGTAGAATGCCTAGAATGTTTGTTCTAAAGTTTCATACATTTGATTTGGGTGTTTGAAAGTCGAACATGGTCTTTTCATATCGTCTCTTCTCCTCTGTGCGCCTTTCCCGATGGGTTTTGCATCGTATTCCCATCTCCAAAGCAATGCAAAGAGCCGGAGGCAAAGATCTTTCTGCTTGATTTGCCGGAAGTCCTTCAGCAGGTCACTGTAGATGGACGCTTGCATACCGTGTTCGTGGACTTGCAGTCTGACTGGAGCCAGGAGGTGCATATGTCACTGCCATGTCGCTGTGCCGTCAATTTTTTGCCGATAGGCCAATCTAGGCGATTCTGTGTGCAGGGCAGTCGCTGAGTTGTTCTTAAGGTGCCCTTGGCAGACCTTGTCCTTCTCGGCCGCGTCCTGCATGATTTCTATGATGATGCGGCCGTAAAAATCTTGGAAACAGCCCACAAAGCGTTGAAACCAGATGGTCGGATTGCTATTATCGAGTCACTTGGCAGTTGCTAAGAATCTCCCTTAGTTTACCCATATTTCTATGTAAAAACTATGCAGCTCAATGAAATGTAAAAGTTTTTATTTGATGCAATTCATGTCTTTTGTAGGTTCCTACTGCCTGATGTTGGTGCCGGTGGCCTATGTGATCTTCATTTGCTAACAGTGACTGGAGGGCAGGAGCGCACTCACAAAGAGATGGACAGATTGCTTGGTAGAGCTGGTTTTAAAGAATCCCAGCTCTACAAGCTCAGCTCCCTCCCCAGCGTTTTGTTGGCCAAGAAATCTGAGTGTTTGGATCCTTCATCTTGAAGGCCTGAGATGTGTGTGATTTTGTCAGCAATGGCCATGAACCGTGGCAAGTAATTTGAGCAAGTTCAATGTGATTGACAAAAATATGTCTCCTCCTGTCTCGTCAGGCATTTTCGCATTGAGATTTTGGCATGTTTGCAGACATTCCCCTGTGCTATACGCAAGCTGCAGCAATGTATAGTGTTTGTTTGATACTGGTTGCAAGTTGAAGTCATGTGTCGATAATCCTGAATGAATTTGGACCAAGCACCCTGGTACAAAGCCCGGCAGAACTTCATCATGGCAGGAATTTGTGCTGAGTGGGGATCTGAGAGAAAAGCATCGACTTTTGTTTAGTGAGTTTAGTGTGATTCTGGTTTCGTGCGTTGCGTGCGATTCTCACAGGCTGGTGACGCATCCTTGTTTGCATGTCTTTGCAGTCCTAAGTCTAAGGCCGTGGCGGTGGCAGTTTCGTCAACCTTTGCAGCCCAAGCCTCAAGTGTTGACAGACTGGAGACGCCCTCTGCAAGGCAGTCATTGCAAAAGTTCTGCTTTTGTGTCTTGTGGGGTCTTGGCCACCTACAGCAGCTATAGATGCTACCTCAAATCCAGATGTGGATCCTCGAAGCATGGAGTGATTCGTAGGGCTGGTCGCGTACTTGTCACTGGGGGCTGTGGATACATTGGTTCCCACACGGTGCTGGAGCTATTGAAAGCTGACTATGAGGTGCTTTTCGATGGAGAAGAGACATGCAATTCACAACACTTATCTAAATTGTCCTAAAGTCCTGAATTTTTGGATGACACCGGTTGCAAATAAGGATTCATGTGGATGAGTTTCTGAAGATTGGCCAGAGGTTTGAATTTGAGAAAGATGTATCACCCAGACTGGTCACAAACCTTTGAAACGTGACCAAACATGACGAAACAGACTCATGGAAAACATCCATGTCTGCCTGAAGGTGTTGGTTCTAGACAATCTTTGTCGCAGCGACAGGATTTCTTTGGATCGTGTCGTCAAATTGGCTGAACAAAAGCTTCCAGATTCGATCAGCTGCACGTTGGATTTTCGAGAGGTCAACTTATGTGACAAGGAACTCTTGGATCAGACGTTCAAAAACATGGTCCCAGCCTTTGAGGCGGTGATCCATTTCGCTGGCTACAAGTCTGTAGGAGAATCCATGAAGCAGCCGCTCATGTATTGGGAGAACAATGTTGGTGGTTTTGTGAATCTGATGCAAGTTCTGAAAAAGTATGGACTTGCAAAACGAGTTCTTTTGTCCAGCTCCTGCACAGTTTACAAGCCGTCATTGGAGAGGATAAAGGAAAGCTTCATGCTGGAGCCGACATGCCCATATGGCTACACCAAGTTTCTTGCCGGCAAGTTCGAAGGCGAAAGTTCGTAAAATGAATGGATCCTTTTGAAGCAGAACTTTTTTTTCGGGGGGTGTACTTTTTTACAACGAGGCCTTGATGTACCTTGATTCGACCGGCTGAAAAAATTGCTGGGCAGGTTGGCACAAGAGCGGATACTGATGGATATTATCGAACATGGAAGCAATGGAGATGGATGGAGTGGATGTGCCCTTCGCTACTTCAATCCAGCTGGAGCTCATCATAGCGGTCTGTTGGGAGAAGCACCAAAGCAGTCCGCACCGTGCATGCTGGTGCCTATTGTAGGGGAAGTAGCACTTGGAGTGAGGGACCGAATCCAAATTTTTGGCACAGACTATGCCACTCGGGATGGCACTCCTATGAGGGACTTTCTTCACATCCAAGACCTATCTGAAGCTCATGTAGCAGCATTGAAACATCTTTTTTCGCAAGGCCCGCAAGGCTTTGATACGTTCAATTTGGGAACCGGGCATGGCAGCACAGTACTTGAGGTCGTGTCTGCGTTTGAAGATGTATGTGGCCACCAATTGCCCTACACCTTCGATGTAAAGCGCCCTGGAGATGCTCCTTTTGCGGTGGCCGATCCTAGCAAGGCACAGGCAGTGCTGGGATGGTGTGCTCAGAGAAGCCTCAAGGAAATTTTGGCGTCGCATTGGAGATTTGTGAAAAATCAAGAAGAAACACTAGGCAGGATAATGCATGATGATTTATAATGCATGATGCTGCGGTTTCTTAGGATGGCAAGACAGCTTAGGGCCATCGAGTAGAGGGCCGGTTTGCTGTAAGCCTGAAGCTCTCAATGTTTCACTTTTAGAGGTTGGCTTAGTCTTCTGCGCTAACTTTACGATTTGCTACAGAAGTGTTTTGTCAAAGTGCTTCCCGCTCATTTGACATGTGCCAGATTACCAATTCATCCGCTTTTTGTGTTCGCCAAGCGTGGCGGTGCAGACTTTGATTCGTGGGTGAGACAGAAAAGATGGAAGACTCAGCCTGCCGTGTCAACTTTCCATGATGTGCACTTGAACAATGCCAGACAAAAATGCGGTGTTTGTGTCAGCAGCCGTTGATGAGCCTCAAACAAGATGTTCCCCTTCTCGGTGTTGAAGCAGCCCGGTCATGTCTCTTGGGCACCATTCCAGAGATCCCAAGTTACAGTGCCGGCCACTTCTACATCAAATCTTCGATGGTCGTCAGTGGCAGCAATGATGGGCTTTGGCGTAGGGGCTGCCAACAAGAGTGGCTCCAAGGCCATGCCTTCCGGAAGGTCAAGTCAGCGAAGTGTAGCAAAGGCTGGAAACGAATTGAAGGAGTTTCAAAAGTTGAGGATTCTGCTGATCATTCATGGATATCCTCCCCTTTACAATGCTGGGTCAGAAGTCTATACCCAAACATTGGCCAGGGCTTTGGTAGAAATGGGCCATGAAGTTTTGGTATTCTGCCGGGAAGAAGATACAATTGCGCCCTACTTTCGGATTCGAGACGATTGGGATGGGGATGTTCCCTTGAAAATCATCAATCTTCCCAACTTCCGAGACCGCTACAGGGTGGAAGAAGTCGATAAGAAATTGATGGAAGTTGTTGAAGACTTTCAGCCACAAGTGGTGAATTGTGGACATCTCAACCATTTGAGTATGTCACTCGTTGATGGGGTGACCAAAAAAGGGATACCATTTTTGTACACCTTACATGACTTCTGGCTGAATTGTCCTCGCGGACAATTCATTCAATTTACAGGTGAGAATCATGATGACTTGTGGCCTGTTTGTGATGGTCAGAAAGATGCAAAGTGTGCAAAGATGTGTTATGTTCCAAGAATTGGGTCTGGAGACTATAGTAGCAGCGAAGATCAGAAGTATTGGACCTCTTGGATCGGCAAAAGAATGGCTTTCGCGCGAGCCATGGCTGAGCAGATCGATTTGTTCATTGCTCCAGCTCATCACCTCCAGAAACGCTTCATCAAAGAGGGTCTCTTTGGCCGCAAGGAAGAAATGCCATCCATGCTATCATTGCCATCGAAAAGTTGAAAATAAGAAAGATGGGGGGAGAATGGGAAGGATCAGTCGATGTGAAATGATTTGTTTGTCTTATCTCCAATAAGAGTGAAGAGTTGCAAATGAATTGCAGGATTCTGAGATCGCTTGAAAAACATACGGTTCAAAAACGCAGCCCTATCCAACCGATTGGCATATTGCTTGGTTGGTCATCATGGTTGTTAGAGTTTGTAAAAGATCTGCTATTTTTAGCTGCCAATGACGAAGCTTTGACATTTGATGTTTGTGCTTTCAGGTTTTGCTCCTGAATCCAAAGTCGTATATTGCGATTACGGCTTCGACCTGGACCGTTTGAAGGGAAGGCGTAGGCTTGCGAATGAGCCTTTCACCTTCGCCTACATCGGTACTCACAAGGCTCGAAGGGAAGTCGTTTCAGATTTTTTTCTTGCGTGTTGCGACAACACACACACATACAAATCGATCTGAATAGTTGTATTACATATAAATATGCCAAATACAAAAGCTACATAGGGACTCTGCCGATGGATCCTGGCGAATTTCCGGAATAGCTGTGAAGTACCTTTCCAGTGCAGATTGCATAGACCCTAGCAGCTTATGGTACATTTTAATTCATCAATATCATCCAGTTGTTAGACAGGATGTATGGTCGCTTGTGACTTGTGACAGGAAAGCAAAGGCGTCCATCACCTTATTGAGGTGCTCAGACTTTTGTGCTCTTGAGGTCAGCTGTCGAAGCGTTTGCAAATTGTTGTCTTGTCCCATGTCGATTTGAGGCGTTTGCTGGAATTGTGGCAGACAAGTCCATGCCAGAAGCGAGTCGCCGACTTGGAAACGCAGGGGATTTCTTGTTGCTATGAAGTTGGTATGATTCCAAAAGGAAGTTCGCCTCAGGAAATACCGCCGCAACCTTCTCGCTGGATTGAGTTCCAAGGATTGAAGATCTATGGTAGAACCCTGGGGCAAAGCACTGCAGTCAGTACCTCAAGACCTCACTATATCTGCTAGCTGTCAACATTGGATCTTTTATTCAATTTTTGCAACTTTCTGATGGAGTGAGGCGTTGAAACGTCTTGCGGATCGCCTATTGCCAAGTTGTGACGGGAACTTGGAGTGGTGCGGTGAATATTGCAACGAAGAGATTGTGGAAAGTGTAACTTGGCATGTTCATTCGTATGTACCCCCAAAAATATCTTTGCAAAGTGGCATTCTCAGCTGCATGTGCTATCGAAAGAGCCGTGGTTGCATGCATAAAAAACCCCCTGATACAAGAAGAGCAGTTTTGAGGTCTTCAATAAGATCGATGCGATCGTAGTTCCCTCTATTTGGCTGGAGAATAGCCCGCTGGTCATCCATGAAGCGCTCCAAGCTGGTGTGCTTGTGATCACTGCGGATGTGGGGGGCATGGCAGAGTATGTCCACCATGAGGAGGGATAGCTGCTGTGTGATTTGAACATTTCTCTCAAACATGTTTTTCAAACATGGTGTCCTTTCCCTTTAATACACACGCACATTGTCAGACATATATATCTAAATTTGGATATATGATGTATGATAGCAAGATGTTTTTTTGGTTTGCATTCGCCATGAACTCTTTGCCACGACTTTCGCCAGGTGAACGGTCTTCTTTTCGAACACCGGAATCCCAAAGCTCTGGAGGAGCAGATGCGTCGCTGTGTTTTGGATCCAACATGGGCACATTCGTTGACTCAAAGGGGCTATTTGCATCTTGGCAGCAACGTTATGCAACTGGAAATCATTGGAAGTCCTTGAAGTCATGAACTTTCTTGGCTGAAAAGTCTGAGGAAAAGGATCGCAAAACAGAAGATTTTTGATTTCTGTTTGTGTCTTATCCTTCTCAGTGCAGATAAGGTTGTCAGAAGATGGTCAGATTCCTTCAATCAAAGACCACGTGGAAGAAATCGTGCGGCTTTACGTGGGAGCGATTGACCGTCGCAAGACTTCAAATGTCAAGCAGCAGATTCTGTTGCCATGGCGTGTCACTTTTGACACGAATCCAGATGATTGCAATTTGCACTGTGACATGTGCGAGGGTTTTAGTCAATATTCCACAGTGAAAGCTGATCGGAAGAAGCAAGGACTGAGTCCAAGGAAAATGTCTTTTGAGCTTGTGGAGAAGGTCCTAAGAGAGTTTGTCGACCTTCACCTACAAAACCTGGAACATTCCAATGCATTAGGTGGACTAGAAGTAATCCCATCAACCATGGGAGAGCCCCTTCTATATGAACACTTCGAAAAGTTTCTGGCCGTGATCCAAGAAGAAGACAAACGTTTGAAAGAACATGGGCATCAGTATGGTTTGAAGTTGAATTTGACCACCAATGGCACCTTCCCAAGGCTTGGGGCTGCAACTTGGGCACCCAAATTGATACCAATCACGTCCGACATCAAAATTTCTTGGAATGGAGCTTCCAAAAGCACTCAAGAATCTATCATGAAGGGCCAAAACTTTGAGAAGGTGTTGGAGAATGTGAAGTTTCTTCGATCTGTAAGGGATGATGTTCACAAGGCCAAGGGGCACTTTTGTAGCCTCACCTTCCAGCTGACCTTTTTGGAAGAGAATTTTGCAGAGATACCAGACATCATCGATCTTGCTGGTGACTTGGGTGTGAACCGTGTCAAGGGGCATCATCTTTGGTCCCACTGGGTGGAGATGGACGGACGTGCCATGAAGAGAGATGCAGATGCAGTAAGGCGTTGGAATGACATGGTGCCAGTCGCGGAAGAAAGGGCAAAACAGAAAGGTGACTCGTTGACTCTGTCGAATTCCATTCGGGTCATGATTGTGCTTAATAACTGTCTTTACGTTCGGAGTCTTTGTTGTTTTCATAGAGTAAGCCCCTAACACATAGAATATTTAGAATCGAATATTTGGAGATAGAATATGAGTTGAGATTGAAAGATGTTGGAGTGATCCAGATTCGCCGAAGAGAATTGTCACACAGACCACGCCATTCTCAAGAAATTGAGATGGTAGAAGTCTTCGTACCAATGGCCCAAATTTTGCCTTCCTTTGCTGGTTCGTTTTTTGCGAGAGCAAATGCTACGGGAGCACTAGATTGATGTTAGTGGCAAGTTGGGTTATGCAATGCAAAACTGCAGCACACTTTCAGAATATATACTCGTTTCTATACTTTGTGTGCGCTGCATGATATTTTAAGTGTGTCACACCCCCATGCACAGGTAGAGTATGAAAATACTTGATAATCACAAACACTTCTTAGGCAATGAGATGAAATCAGTTTGCCATTTTCTGAACTGCTAGCTGATCACAACCTCTCAATTTTTGATGACCGTGCAGTCCGTAGACATGTTTCTATGAGACTTGTGCTCCCAGCTTCACAGGTATTCTCCTGGAAGGTATTCACTTGATCCCTGAAACTGCTGGACAAGATTTGGCACCGGGGGCTCCATGTCCTTTTTTGGCAAGAGAGATTTGGGTGGCCGCGGATGGAAGGCTCAATCCTTGTTGTGCGCCTGATGAGAAGAGGCAGACCTTGGGTTACTTCGGCAGCCTTACGGAGAACAGCTTGAAAGAGATCCTCCACGGCGAACCCTATCAAGCTCTCCTCTCCACTTATGTCACCCGCACATTGTGCCAGGGTTGCAACATGCGGCGTTGGCCCAAAGCAAAGAAGTGAAAGCCAGCAGCGTTAATTCGTTTGCACAAGAGTCAGTTTAGTCGAAAGCAGAGCCAGATTGCATATTCGGAGGAGTTCCTCCACAGACGTTTTATGACTTGTCCTCGCAAGGGTTAGGAGTTCTCTTTGTAAGAGTAGGTTTGACTACTGCATGACCATTAGAGTTATTACCTAGTTATCCACCTGTTTTGCCTTGGAATATAATTTTATTGATTTGTTCTATCAGTCGCTATCTCGATATTTTCGTAGATGTGAGCGCTGTGGCCAAGCTATGCAAATAACTTTGAGCCTGTGTGTTTTTTCAAAACAATCATCGATGCCATCAAGTGGCAGTCAACAAACTTATCATGGATTTGGCTCAAAATCAGTAAGCAACATATCCTTGCCACCAAACCATGGAGTTTCTCCGAAACACAAGTACCTCGATCAGTGTTACCTTGGCCGGCCAATTGCGGGATGAACCACAGCAAAGCGCATTTCAAGACATGATTTGTGGCTTCTTTGTTACGTCCCTCTGTTTTTTCAAGTACAGATCTAGAAGGCCTCTCGAAGCTTGAGTGTCTCGCACTTGGGCGACAAAAACTTGCTGCGGGTCTTGGGTTGTAAAGGTGGAGACTTGGGAGATGTGTTTGAAATTGAAACGCTGGATGTCACTGATCGCAGTTGACTCTGCGTGTGTCTGTGATTTTGGGTGGCAACTTCAATCCTCAAGATGTAGAAATATGTCGAGACTTATGTCGAGACAAATTGGAGTTAGTGCTCAGGTTCTCTTGAGTACAGCCTTCCTGTCCAGCCTTCAAAATCTCATGACATGTCGCGACCTGATTGTTGAAGATTTTTGATGATGAATCCAGGTGGCAGGTTATCTCCGCTGTCTGGGGAGTCTTTGATTTCGCCTGTGGTTCTTGTGCTCAAAGTTGGGTGTTTTTTTCTCCAACTTATATAACTGGAGAATGCGAGAAATCAAGAGATGCATGCAGTTTTTAGAAATTGCTACCGTCAATTGCCAAGTATGACAGTATGGATTGGGGGAATGTCATGCCATTCCAGATGCTACTTTAGGGTGCGGTTTTTGCATCGAATCTGTACCGATGCGGCTGATCATTGGGCACCGCTTGAAGCGCCATGAATTCACCGTGGATCTCGATTTAGATGACGCGATCCTCGACGTGAAATGCAAAATCAGCCACTACCAAGGCACGAATGTTATTCCGATTCTTTCCAGTTGTTGCTGTCGGATTGTGTTTTGCATACAGTTGGGCTGTTGAGGTATCTGTGGACTTGTGGACTTGGCCATCACACATACATATTAGGAAGGCACTATCTAATATTATTTGTACAAATACGTGTATGTAGTATATAGTGACTGTTGTGTAGAAAGCGTTTGCTAGGTGTGTGCCTTCGTTATTTGGAGAGCTCGGTTTTTGCAGGTTTTGGAGTTTGTGTTTCATCATGTGATTCGCCGATTGTGCTTGTGGAGTGCATTGCAGGCCTTCCTCCCAAGAACGTGTGCTTGGAGTACAAAGGGATTCTCAACTCAATTGCATTTTTTTTTCTTACCTCGGGCTTTGCAAGAGTGGAACTGCACACGCACACATGACTTGGATTGAACATCAACGCAAATTAGTTGCCTTGATTGCATGAGTTCAACTTCTTTGCAGTAGAAGCAACAGCTTGGGACACGAAATGCATAGCGGTTACAGATGGATGATCAGCCCACACTTCCCATCATAGCATAGCTTCGTTGCGTCAGGTAGGTATGATGGGCCTGATGCACCTGTAGCAGAAGTAAAAGAGTTTTACATCTTTCGAGATGTTCCATAAGAAAAGACAACTCCCACATCCCTCCTTGGTAGCAATTTGCCAATTTGCTTCTTCAGCCCAGGACTAGCCTTCAGGAAGACCGAACGCTGAGATCTTACAGTATCAAAGACGGTGACGCTGTGAAAATCACGGACTTCGACATGGCGGTCATATTGTGGAAAAACGGAAAGAGAGCGAAGCTCACCTTCAGTCCATTCTCAAAAGTGGAAGACTTGCAATCTAAAGTTCACGAGTTGTTTGCTTGAGTCCTTTTCTATTTAAGGTTTCATTTCTTGGCAGGCTAGTAGCTTTTGATTTTGGGATTCAAGAAAGCAGAAACGTGTCACCGTTTCCCTTCTTTGGCCCGTCTCCATAGGTCCAACAATTGGAAGGACGTCCGGTCGAGCTGCGCTTCGAGGGTGAGCCGTTGCAAAGTGGAGGACAGCTACTGCAGTGTGATCTTGCTTCTGGAGTCACTTTGCGGTCCCGGCCGATGGCCAGAATCCAGCCGGACGGCTCAAAGACGGAGGAGATCCTGGTGAGAACTTTGACTGGGAAAACTATCAATTTGACCCTGGATGCCTGTGATACGACCGATACCATCAAGGAAAAGATTCAAGACAAAGAAGGTATTCCGCCTGATCAGCAAAGATTGGTTTTTGCTGGGAAAGGACTTGAAGACGGGCGTCCACTTTTCCACTATGGCAGCTTGGTGCGCTTTCGTTCTTACCAACCCCTTGACGTTCGTTTGGTTGAATTTATGGAATGGCATAGTCGTATGGTAGCTCCACGACATTTCTCCTTGTTGTTGTAAGACTAGGGTCATTGAATGTTATTGAGGTTTGTGCTATTGTGCCTTTTTCATCCTTTTTCTATTTCTTGTCTTTGCAGTGACCATCTTTTTCTATTTGTAAGAACATAGATACTATAGACAGACTGGGTGATTTTGGGCGAGGCATTCAACACGGAGACACGCTTCATTTGGTTCTGCGACTCCGTGGTAATGGGGGTCCTGCTGTCGCTTTGGCGGGTGATGAGGAGCCAGTGTTTTGCGTCGTGCCGGTCCTTGACTTAACTGACCATAAGCTTGTGAAAATGCATAGTAAACATCTTAGTAACATTTGTAAACATCTTGTCAAAACTTAACTGACCATTTGTAAACATCTTAGTAACTTTTTGTTCTATTAACTTGATGATGTGTGCGTAGTGTGTCGGAGTGTGTCGACATGCCATCCAGGCCTTGAGAAGCAAAGCAAGGTTGCAAGGTTGCAAGGTTGCAAGGAGGAATGATATAAAGAACAGGCAAAACAAGCTGCAGGAGAGCTTAGGACTTGTGGATGCAGAGCCTAGGCCATAAGCTACAGCACGTTTATGCTACGTTTATGCGGTATGTGCGTTCTAGTGTGCGATGTTTGTTTGCCCTGTTGACGTTCCTTCTTGGCAGGACAGCGAATTCAAGTCATTGCTTGCTATGGCGTTTGACAAGACACAGTGGTATGCTGATCTTGGTATCCGTGGTCCATTGAAGGTTTGCGACCACAAGGGTTCCCTGGAAATCATCGAGGAAGAGAAAAGGTTTACAGTGCTGCGTCCACCACTCGGGTCACTTCGATTGGATGTGCCAGAAAACCCAGTCGATTTGGGGGATGGCATGCATGGAGACAGGGACGTGCTCTTGTGGAATGGATGTGCTCGAGGTTCTAGTTCTACTGTTTTGCTGCCTGCCTTGGCAGATACCTTCAATTCTTACATGGAAGAGACACGCAAACGAATATGACACTTGGACGTGCTTGAAGTGTTAAAGGCCGAATTTTGTTGGCCTGAAACATGTTCTACATCATGTGTTTGTCTATGTATGCATATATATATATGGACATATATATATATGATATATGTTTTTAATCATTCTCTTGTTTCTTGGGGGCCACTCCAGGGTATTTTGGAAGAGCAACAGCTTAAATCCTGTCAGCCAAGGCTTGAAATTGGCAGTTGCTTGGACGTTGAATTCTTTTTCGATTTTTTTATTTAAGGGCTTTGGGGTGGGTGATGCGACAATGCATTGAGTCTACTGAGTTCGTTGAAGTGTTCTCGAGCGACAGGATTCCTTGGGTGATAGCGGCTCCAAAACGCTGCCAGATGGTTTTCTGCAGGGCATTGAAGTGCGAGGCGTGTCTGGCGCTTGGCGGGAGTTGAAGAACGAGGAGGAGAAGGGTTGAAGTGTACCACACATGGGGCAAACTGGGTAAACCCATTGCGTTTTGAAATTGTTGGGTTATATAGTTGGTTGCAGGTGTTTCCTGATAGAAGCTTTACTGGATTCGATTCTGTTTTTTGTGTGCCTGTGCCTGAAGCTCAAAACTTTGTTTTTTGCGATATGTGGTTTCCATAGTTTGCAAATTGTCTTGAAATGATCGCTGTGTTTGCTACTCACGCAGATTCTTGAAGGGTCGCATGCATTTTTCAAGCGAGGGGTTTACAATTTGAAATTGGATCCTTTTCCGAACCATATCCTTGTTTCATGCATTCAACATGTATTTCTGCTGATAGTTACAAAGTTTTGAGCATTTTTTAATTTGTGCATATTTTTATTATCTAATTTCGTATGATAGGCCTCCCCCACAAGAGCTTGAATCGCCCCTTGGGGACCAAATATATATATATATATATTTATGATAGATCATGTATATGATATAATCACATGTAATGTACTTTAGACAAGGAATTCATGAGAGAGATGAATTTGAGCCAAAACATGATTGCAGGATCTCCTGATGCCTTCGAACACAGCGAATGTGCGACCTTTACTTGGGGTGCGCCTCAATGTGATGCTCGGGAATGGAAGCGTTCTTGGTCCTTTCTTTGCCAAGCCTTCCTTGGATGCTGTACGCAGCAAGGTGGGTGGAAATTTCAAGCAAAACCAAAACAAGAACGACAGTATGAACGATACCCAATAATGTTAGACTGTTAGCTATATCTGATTCATGCAACAATACTTGTGTATTTGCTACTGGTTCTCCCACAAACTATGACATTATGATGGTAATGGCAAGAGATGTTTGGCAATACAACATCAACATGTTTTTTTGTGCATCATGATGTGAAACGATGTCAATGATTTGCCGCTCCATCCAGGTGGCCGAATGTGGCCTGCCAGCTGATGGTGTTTTGGTGGTCGTCCGTGAGGGCCCTGAGAGTCGAACATCTGCCTGGTCGGGGAGATTTCGCATCGATTCAGACACATGGTAGCATGAGGTTTTAGGTCAGCCTGTAAAGGAGCCCGGGGTAATGCCACAGGTCGGCCAGCAAAACAATTGGCCGTTATGGTCGGCTGTATTGTGCCATTTCTGTTTTCATGGCTGTAGGTTGGGAAGTGACTAGATGGGACTAGCAGGTGTGTAAAGAGTCCTCGTCGAGAATTTGTTGCATTGGACAGTTTTACCGATCAGGACGCAGATTTCCGCGCGGTGTTGGGCGATGGTGTGATTTTCACACTGATGACGGAGGATGCTGCGTCAGAGTTGGACCCAGTTGCCTGGCCTTTGATGTTACTTTGACAGAAAGGTACATTTAGTGATGCAGTGTAGCATTCTCTAGTCAACATATTCGTGGTAGAACTTGAATCCCACGTTCTGGTAGTGGTTGTCGCCATGTTTGAAGGGGTGTTGTGAAGAGTTCCAGGGTGCTTAAAAGAGTTGCAAGACAGTTGGCATTTTGTTGTACTTGTGTTGCTTGTGGAACAGGCTGGCAACATTCCTGCTGGCAATGTATGCCCAATGGCATCTTTCGCATCCGTCCCTCGTTCGACTTGGAGTGTTCTTTCCGTTGGCTTCGGGCGTATTGACGTTGAGGTTGCAGCTGGCAGCTGGAAACTGCTAATAGACACCGTGGTCCTCGGGTTTCATCCCAAAGGGGGCCCATGAATGTTCTGGACGACCAACCCGATGCTCAGCTGGTGGTGAATCGTTTTCATCCGCCTGCGGCTTCAAGCCATGTCGAACGAAAGTCAGGGCGATGAACAAAAAACATGCTGCAGGGGGGAAATTGAGTGAAACCAACAACAAAAAAACACCAAGGCCATAGAGAAGATGAGGAAAAAAAGAGGGAGAAGTGGAATTTATGATTTTTTTAAATGACTTTTTGGCAGGTTTTTTTTGTTGATCTACCACCAAAACACCTAGTAACAGTGGCAAATACCAGGTTTATTGTAGGGATTCCCGATCCAAAAAAGATGTTTCATGATCCTGGTGGTGCCCGGAATTCGGCGGTAGAATCCCCAGTTTCATGGTTCAACTTTGAGATCTATTTGGCGTCACCAGTTTGGGGGTTTCTCAACTTTCAAAGAAAACTAGGTGGTGGCAACTCAAATGGTTTACCCTGGGGGAGAATGATGATCCAATTTGACGGAGTTGAGGTTGCTTGGCTGGTCTGGCATCCAGTTGGATTGGTTGGAAGATGCACACAGCGCAACTGCCACCGGACCGTTTGGAGGGAAAGTTGGTGTTGGGATGTAAAGTGCTGAGTTTAGGATTTTTGTCTTTCATTTTAGGGGGTTCCAAAAGCTTGAGACTGCACCAACGACAACTGTTTTTTTTAGATTTGTATATACTGTAAGTCCTCTTAAAGTCCTT
>OMLO01000319.1_pt1 | contig 29555 bp, 24 predicted proteins | sample 1674811 | NCBI WGS metagenome assembly OMLO01 (sample SAMN06265003, study PRJEB25207) | coral metagenome | isolation source: Coral host | place: Mexico:La Bocana,Puerto Morelos, Mexico | collected 2008-11-13
CTTGAAGCTGCAGCACTTTCACTTTTTGGTTTCTTTGAATTCGTGTCAGCAACCAATGGGGCAGGATCTCCTGCATTCAGCTCTGGCACTGGAGCAGCGTTGCTAGGTGCTGCTTCAGAGATTGCAGCTTCTGGTTTCTTCCTTTTCCTCAATTCCTGCATCAAATCGTCTAGTTGGGATAACAAAGGCCCTTCCTCAGGATCTGCTGCGCCATCTAAATCAGTTGGCGCCTCCTTCTTTTGCCATCCCTTTCGGTGGCCTGCCTGCAGCATGGCAGCCTTCGATGCATCAAACTGGTGATTCTTCTGTCCACAGTGTGGGCAAAATTTGTGATCAACGCTGAGCCATTGCCCGCAGTCGCGTTTCTTTTTCTCTGGGCTCATTTTGCTGATCAACTCCAATGCGTTCGAAGCTGGAGCCTGTGTGTCTGCCACCGGTGGAGCATCACGGAAAGACTTGAACAAGTCCTTGTGCCCTGAGAGTCTATAGCTTGTAGGAAACAACATCAAATGATTATACTAGAAGTTACAGTTACAGGCAACATGTACACAAAGCAAGTGATCTTTGGTCGCCGGTTGCAAACAGAAAGGATTTGCTCAGTTGTGATTGTCCAAGGAACGGGCAACAAAAATAACGTCATGGTCATACACTTCCCCGCAGCGAAATCCAACTTGTGCCCACGAAGCGCGAACCACATCAGCCTGCAGAGCAGAATCGCAAATCTCTGCTGCTGCTTTCCTCACTTGCAATCAAACAAAACGTTTGCAAGAAACAAAGACAAGGACAACTCAACATCTTATGCAAAAGAAAAATGGACTGAATGAACCACGCCCTAGCATCAGTGCAACGAAGATCGTCAGGGGCTGCCTCTTATTCTTCCACGCAGCTTTGAAGTCAGACCAAAGCCTTGCCATTGTAGAATGAATGTTCATGTCAAGTGCCATGAGAGCTCGGGTGGTGTACCCGGGTAGGTAGAAAGGGCGGACACCATTGCGAACACATATTTGGAGGAGGCGGGGGCAAAGATGTAGCCACGCCCCCCCTCCGCTATCTAATACGCAAACGATGGGCTGGTCCGCTGGTATATGCTGCCTGGCCGGCACCACGAGGCATTGTCGAAAAAGTTCTGTAAAGATATGTGCTGTTGTGGACCCGCCAGGATTTGGATAGATAACCGAATTGGGGAAGAACTCCGAGAAGCTGGAATGGTACGTTTTGGTTGGTACAATCACTCCCACAGGGTAGCGGCGCGCAGAGAGAGGTACGAAACTTGTCAAGGTCAAGTGCTCCCATGTAGCTCCGGCTGATGCAGCCAAAGCCTTGGAAGCTTGGTGTCTAGCAACCACTCCACGCGCCACATTGTCACTTCTTTGGCTGAGCCCCTTTTCGTCGCAGCAAAAAAGCCTTTCTGGATCTCGCACTATGCCTTCAGAATCTATGATGTTGACATCCTTGAGTAGGAGCAACAGATTCTTCACTGCTCGGGCAACAACAGCTTCTGTGCAAGCCGTTATTTCTGGAAGGGGTTTCTCTTTCAGCTTCCGTACGCACAGCCAGTCCTCCTTCTTCCTAGTTCTCTGCACCCATTCACGGAAGCGGCGCCAACACATGTCTATGTTCCAGAGCTCGCTGTACAAATCTAGCCTCGCCTCTGCCTGAGACGTGTCTTGCACACCATCAAGGATCCCCATCGACTCTAGCTTCATCATGCCCATCGCCCTCTTGCACTCTAGCACAGAAAGAGACATGGAGAATTGGCTGTGGTACGTGATGAAAAACAACAACTCCTCACGCTGCTGCTCATTCAGCTGCATCTCCCTACCGCGTCCTCGTTTGGAATTACAAGGTTGCAAACCCTCAAGAAACGTCACTTTCTGACAAAAATTCGTTAAAAAAACTAAAAACGAATGTCTTCTTCTAATGTCCTGTGCAGTACGTTGGTGGAACTTCTGTTGGCAATGGAGCACCTGCTTCAAGAACTCGATGCAGAGCAGCTAGCTTGTGGCGGTCCACAAACAAGTCAGCAATCCTAGTGTCATCAGCAGCCGCCCTGCAAGACCGCCAAAAGCCAGAGTGCACCAATTGAGCCAGGCGGCAATACATCTGGTACCGCTTGGTGGAATTCTGCAGGCGGACTGAGTGAGAGCTCGAAACCTCCCTGTAGTCCGTCAAAATACCTTGGGCACGTGCAGATGCAGAAACAAAAAAAATGTTTAGCGATATTTTTCAAGCGCTGGCTTACCAATCATTGGTTTTTCTTCAAAGCTTACTGAAACAAGACTAGTTGCTGCCAAGAGCTGATTCACCGTCTTCCACCAAAGATGCACCTGTCTCCGTCTCCACAACATGTTCAAGAACGCTAGGAGGGGCAGGCGCAGCGTCTCCGTGACTTTGCTTTCCGATACGAGCTTGGATCTCCAACTTCCATGCTCCACGCTGTTCTGCAGTCATGCCTGAGCGCCAGTCCTCCAGATATATCTTTTGTTTCTTCCTCTGGTCACCATCTATATGACCCTGTCAGGGAAAGGGAATCTCTCTGTTCACAAATACATGTTGAAATTTGAGTCCGAAATTGTCAGAACTGCAGGACATCACATTCCAGCATCCTAAACCTAGTTTGGAAACTTCCCAGCCTGAACCCGCGCAAACCAGTGCTGCTCTGATTCACGTTCACGCTTGCCCCAACCATGCGTTGGCGGCAATGACTGCGCAAGCTTGGCCTGATTTTCTTGAACATTTTTTCTGAAGCAGCTAGCGCAGTATGTCTTCAGGCACGATGCATTCTCCGGACTAATCTCTGCGCCACAGTCTATGCACTTCACAATGGGATTCTGCTCCGAAAAGTTTTCAGCCACAGATGCCAAAGCCTGAAGAGTTTCCACTGGCACCGGAGCTGCAATATCCTGCTGATGAGAGACTCCGTGTTCTATCTCGTCTTCAAGCTTCTGCTGGTCATGATAACACACGTAACACGTTTGAGGAACTGGAGATTTGTTATCAGCCTCTATCTGGCAGCCGCAAGCTATGCGTGTGCTGCTGCTAGGTGCAACGTGATGATCAGGCGGCCCGGTTGGCGGTAAAAGCGGAGCCACTGAACTTGTTGCAACATGTTCTCCTGCACTGCAGAAACAAAATGAAAAACATTAAAAACTACGTGTCAGGCACACGTTTCGAACGAGGTCCGAACGATGTCCGAACGAGGTTCGAACGAGGTCCCTAACTCTTAAAAGCCAACCCTTGGTCCTTCAGGTTCCTCTGCTATAGGCACTGGTGCAGCAACAGGCGCGGCAATGGATGTTGAAGCACCGAAGAGCGGAGGTAAGCCACTCATCACACGGCCTAACATAGCTCGAAGATCCAAATCTGTAGCTCCATCTGGTTTTGGCAACACCCCAAGCACTGAGCTGCTCCTGCAAGCTGCCATGCTTCAGCCGCAAGACCTGCGCCTGACTCAGCTTCTGTTTCGGAGCCATGCATGGGAAGGTCAAAACAAGCTTACGGAAGTCGTGCTGAAGCTTCGGTCGAAGCTTATCGAACAAAACAGAAAATATCGGCTTTCATCAAAAATGAATAAGTGCAGCTTGCTGATGTATATTGTCTAACTATCGAGTATGAACTGCGAACATCTTGAGAAGCGGCCGGCTGATGCACGACCCTGCAGCCATATAGCAAACAAGCAACCAACAAAAAATCAAGTCGCTCCAACCTCCGCACAAACAAATGGCAATGGAAATGAAGAATACGCACAAGTCTCTGGCAAATGCAACCTGGCTCAGTCACATCCAATTCCAACTATAATGCGTCGAAACATTTTGAAAAACACTTCACTTCAGAAACGGTCCAACATAGCAGTGATGCCCCAAGTCTGCTGACTGCTGCACTTTTTCCAAAAGATTGGTGTCCCCGTTGCAAAGGCTGTACCCCTAGATTGACCTTCGCCAAAAGAACCCAATGTGCTTTCACAGGGTTCCCCCAACAGACGACGCAGTAGTGGTGCACTTGTGGCAACGGCACTGGTCACGCTTTGTGCCCATGTCTCGTCGGACACAGGCAGAAACTTCCGCCACAACCTTATCCAAGCCAGCTTTCCGCAGCAATTCTACAGAACGAGTGCACTGCAACAGGCGCGTGGCTTGGTAACAGCTGTAGCAACTACCACCTATAGTCTTCCGCAACTTGCCTACGTTAGTGTACAGCCAACAGCATGTGTGTTTTTCCACATTGCACAGCTTACACACGGTGACCTCAGGTGGAACTTCACTCGGCACATCCGTCTTTCTGCAAGGCTTACTCTTCGTCAATTTGGCAAAGGCAACTTCATGCTGAAGACGCACTGCTTTGGCAAACTCCCTAGAACAAGGGTCATGTACCTCAGACCGAGTTGAGCTTTGAAAACTTAGATCCTTCTGGTTTCTATTGCTAGAAGCCCCTACCCCCTCCTAAAAAAAATTGCCACACTTGTCACCAGTCAAAGGTTTACACCATTGATACAATATAGGCACATATGCTTTCCGGCGTGAACATAGAATCTGGTGCCCTTGCTGCGTGTCTAGTAGCAATGCGTTTGGTGATGGATGGCTTGTCTGTAGTGCTGTATCGTGTATGGTCACAGCTGCTGATAATGTCTCAATTGGACGGTTTTTTGCTTCACCTTAAACACCAACCCCCCTGACAAGCACAGCACAAGCACAAGCTGTTGCTGTTGCTTTTGCTGTTGTTGCTGTTCTCGTTGTTGTTGTTGTTGTTGTTGTTGTTGTTGTTGTTGTTGTTGTTGTTACGTCTGCTGTTGCTGCATCTGTTGCTGCCTGCGCTGGCGCTGGTGCAGCTGTGGTGTTGGCAATGGTGCTCTTGTGCTAGTAGTGCTGCTGGTGTTGCGGTGAGTTGGTGGCGCTCAATGGGGAAGCAAAATGCAAGCATTAGGCTCAGAGCGGCCGGCAGGCTACTGTAGCGGAAGCTGATAAATATGCACGGACAATATCTACATGACAAGCTATCTAGGAACTACAACCGTTTCACCAAACAGCTTTTACACAGTCACTTTTGCACCCACGCAACAACAGCAGCAACAAACGTACAAAGGCAAAAGCCAGAGCAACGGAGCCAGTAACAGTAACACAGTAATTAACCATCCGAACAAAACACAAACAGAGGCAGACACAAACAAGACACCCAGACAAAGACACAAAGGCACCAAAGCAGGCAGTTTTGCCAAGCATCGGGATAGTGTACTTGCCCTTGGTGTCCAGCATGTAGCACCTGGAGCCGGCGCAAGTGGAAGAGAAACCCACGGAGAAAACGCAAACAAACACAAGCATTGCCTTCACAGAGACGAACTTCCAGGGAAAAAACACACAACAAACACCATGCGGGAGCACAGTACACCCACAAACAACACCACCACAAATGACAAACATGCAACAATTTAGGTTGCACCGTTTTACCGCCAATAATAACTGCAGAAGGACTTGCTGTTGAGGTATGTACTCATGTGCCAATATATTTGCTCACCAAACATGTCAGACACCTATAAATGGAGTTTCTCACCTTTATGAGCTGTATGTAATAAGGCTTACTATGTCAAGGAAAACCCATGCCACAAATCAGGTTCAGTACCTCCATGGTTCCTAAGATTCTTTTTTTTGTGGGAATACTCACGACCTACTCCATTATGAATGCACTTAGGTATAAAGCTGATCATCGTCATACCTGTTGGTCAGGGTAGCTGCTGTAAATCTCAGACCCAGGAAAGGCCGGCGGAATTGCCGGAGGCACAAAACTAGAAACTACAAAAGACATATGAACACTTCAAAATATCTGATGCTCCGAGAATATTTGAACATTGTGGTGTCACACTGTCACACTGTCTCTTCTGTCTCTTCCATTTCATTTTTGTGTTTTTTCTTTAAAAAAAAAAGAGGCCAAGCAGCCACACTGACTGCAGTCTTACTAGCTGGCCCCTTCACTGGGGATGCCTCACCAAAATCAATCCTCCTCCTCTTGGTCGGAGTCTCCATATCGAAATCGCTGAAATGCAGGAAGGACCGAGCTTGAGACTCAAAAAAAACACACTCTGATGATCCATCTCCAGGGATTGCTGTCACACTTCTTGCTTCACACAATTTGTGAACACCAATGTCGCGTTCAGATTGTGGGAAAAATTGACTGAAATAGATTCTTTGCCTTTAAAACAAAAAGTCAGGGGATGCAAACTAGGAGCTAAACGTTTCTGATAGGTTTGGAATTGTTCCAATTGATGTTAGCTTGCTGGAAAAATCTATCATCATCTTGAACATTTTGTAGCCAAAAGGTAGGAACAGAACATTTGGGTCAAACTACTGCAACTAACTCCAGTCATATACATGAATTTGTAAAAGGTTCCCCTTCAGTTCTACATAGGTGTTTCAAACCAACTCCTGTTTTAACATGTTACATATCACTGTTCAAATGTACTCCTGCAACCAAACGCGAGTTGGTGCGACTTTTGGGGTGGCACTTCCGCAACTAATTCAAACATCTTACTTAACCGGGTGCGACTTCAACCCTTGAGAGTACCATGTCATGCTGCATCTAGTTGTTCATACAACGATAACCGAAGTGAGACAAAACCCTCATGCAACATGTGGGTATTTTGGTGGAAACGGCTGCCCCTCTCATCCCATCGCTCCCTTTGCCCTGCAAGGTGCATAAACTCGCTCACCCGGCATGGATCCATCGGGTCTGGCCAGGGCTGATTTTCGACTTGAAGCAAAAACCCTGAGGCCACTGAGACCACCAGTTCTGAGATATTTCCGAAGCAAGAAGAATATCTTGCATGTGCAAAATATACTGCATGCTGGTACTGTACAGAGGTACTTGCTTCACAATCGCAAAGCTGTTGCCACCGGCTTGAAGGGTGCAGGACAGTTTCATCTTCTTGGCACTTTGCAAGCCTCGGGGTGGTGCCACAACGGATTGTTGAACATTGCCAGGTGATCAACAGCTTTTTGTTATCCTGCAGCTCGTAGCGGCCGGCGGTGCTTCAATAGTAAACCCGAGGTGAAAACTAGATATCTAAAGTTGGACAAAGACTATTTGGGACACATACCTGCAAGAAATATCATGCAACCCCAACGTGAGTTTTGGCAACCGACTTTGTGTGTCCAAAGAATTGTATGTTTCCATTGACATATCATATATATTTCAGTTTTCAACAAAGATGCGTGTTTCATTCTGTTGAAGACTGGCGAGCGGTACAGGTACGGTTCGTGGAAGTTAATTGAAAGACATCTTCCAGATTCATGTTGTTTCATGTTGATAACCAACATGTGTATACCCGCTGGTAATTTAATACCGACCCGGAAAGCATCGCATCCGAAAGAATCTGTTCATGGTTATATGTACATGGCTGCCAGCATTCGAAGCATGCCCGACGCTCTCTCCCTCTCTCTCCCTTGTGTTTCCATTGTGACTGGTCTCGACCGACGTGGTAAGCAAGGCAATTCCCTATTATTCTGGTCTCATACTAGTGTTACTAGTGACTCTTGACCCCATTCCTCGCATCACTCAAGATATGCCATCCTTTTGGATGGGGTCCCTTGTGATTTTGGATACAAGCCAATGGCTTTGTGAGTTGCCCGCAGGAAAACATGTGTTGCGTTCTTTGGCTGGTCATGACTCTTAGTGGACTACGAAGCTGAAACAAAATCCTCACACCAAAACACCATGCAACAAAGAAAGGTCATGTGACATCATGTCACATCATCTTACTGCCCTAATGGCTTTGGGATGTTTACATGAACTCATCCAAAGACATCGGGATCAGGCCTGAGGGACCCTTCAGTTCTTAAAGGAGGGAGCATATGATCCGTATAATATACGTATATACATAAATATTGCATAATTACATATGCTACTGCTAACAAGCGAACAGGCTCTTCTCGCAAGCCAACATGGCTTGAAACTCCTTATCCCAGATTGAAAAAGGCTCAAAAATCGTCGATCTGTTAAAGCTACCCGCAAACTGGAAGAAAATACACCAAAACCAGCTTCGTTTGCCTTCAAAATCTATCTATCAAGGTGCGTGTCTTTGTTGTTTTGTTAAGACCTGCACTGTCAGTGGACCCATCCCCCAGGTCCGGTGTCACCACTACTTGTCCAAGGCCATCAGTTTCCTGAGTTGAAAGGTCAAAAAAGGCGTTCCGTTTTGAGAAACCCAGTGCCAGGGAGGTAGAATAACCTTCTGATTTCGATTGAAAACAAAACCGAACCTTGTGTTTTGAATGTTTCTTAGAAGTCCTCTCGTCGCACAGACAAAATACATGTTTAGTTCTTGTTCATATTCAGTTCTTGTACATTATTTCATTATTGTTCCAAACAAATGAAGTTCTGAGACCCTGCAGTGAAGGCTGGAATGTTTGGGAGTTTGCTGGAAGTGATGGTCTCATTTGGGAGAAGCCCCAAACAACGAATGCTCACAGAAGAAAATGGAATGTGTCCAAAGGCCTCCAAGAACTCACACTAACTTTGACAAATGGAACTCTGCTATGCAAGTGTAGTGTGAATTGTATTCTGAAAGGCTTAGTAGGCTTAGTCACACCAATCAAGTTGATTCTCTATGGCAGGCCAGACATCATCGTGTGTTTCAAGTTCTAACCCGAAACCTAAAAACACACCCACACTTTTCCGGTAAACCATACCACCATGCTGGCTACATCTAGTACCACCATACTAAGTACGATTTCCCAACAAACATGGTACAAGCTTAGCCCAACGACAATGCTGACAATGCAAGTCAGGGTGACTTCGCAAAAAATGAATCCCATGCAGATGATGCGAACACGGACCTAGAGCGACTTTCCGCATTGGCAAAGTTTCCTAATTGCTCGTTGTTAATCTGACCACTAAGAGTCTAAGAGGCTACGTTTGCTTTCTTCGCACCACAGGTTTGGTTCACCAAAAAGAAACGTACACTGACGTACACATGCTCCAATGTGTTGTACCAAAAGCAACACAACATTTGGCTATTCTTGCTTCGGGCATCATGCGTTTTGAGCTCCCAAATTTGCAGAGTAACCCCAACACAGCTGTTTGGCCACGAGGCGTGCTCCCAATTGGCATGAACCTCTGTAAGTAGGTGCCAATCCTCAATCGAACCCAGTCATGGCTGAACTGCAGAACTCATATGACGAAGCAGAGACGATCCGATACTTCTACTGACAACAAAATCCATGCCCTTCATAGGTGGAACCTTCAAAAGTCTCAATTCGCTGGAAACTCAGAAACCTGCTCTGATGTTCTGCAATTGGAATGCAAAAAAAAGTGTGGACCACCGAGTATGGCGGAACCATGCCATTCTTGTCAGGGTGGTGACAATTTGCCTCATCTCATCACCCAAACACCACACACCTTTTGCGAACCTTCGTCGGTGACCAGACCAAATCATGTTTCAAGCGTCGGGACCTACTGTAGTAAATTGTAGTAACTAACTGTATATAATTGTACCTTCGAAACCAAGAGTGACTTTGTCGCTGAAACAAACCACAATCCCGAAAAATCGCTGAGACAAACTGATTCCTTTGACCATGGTAACAATGTACAGCCATGTGTGATAGTCAAAAATGCCCCATTACCTGATGTCATGCTTGATTCAATGAAACAAGCCACGGTCAGAGACGAAGTCTCGAAAAACATCAGGTGGTTCCTTGCGATCGTCAGTGCAAACCATATCAATGTGTGGAACGGGTTGGAGTTTGACAGGGGATCTATTGAGCTCCTTGTTTGTTGATGTAATCTAGCGAGTATAATCCCTTGGACAACATTCATATGGTCCTTGCTGATCCTTGCTGTGGAAACTGTGGTAGAAGGTGTTCGGGCGTGTCTGTCATCTTTGCCAGCCTGTACTATACATAGTTTGCTACGCCATGGTTTGCTGTGCTGTACAATACCATGCTGTACTATCCGGTACTTTACTATACTACACTAGGCTGTACTACGATAAACTACACTTTACTAGACCGTCCTAGGCTATACTAGACTATACTAGACTGTCCTAGACTAATACTATACTTCACCATATACGATACATTACTATGCTATACTATACTGTACAGTACTATGCTATACTACACTATACTATACTAGACTATACTATACTACACTCTACTGAACTAAACTAAACTATACTATACCTAAAGATACCTCAAGTTACTTTACTTTCCTACGACTAAGCGGCACTATACTTTAGACTATACTATCTACACTATACCTAACGACAAGTACACTGAACTATACTGTACTATGGCTGCACTGAAATTTACTTTACTTGACTAGACTATACTACACTTTACTGAAGAAGAAAATGGACTACACTATACTATAAATACACTGAAATATACTACACCTTCCAAAACGACATTATACTATTGTATCGCACTACATTATGTTATACTGTGCTCAACATGGCGTTCTGGATTGAGACTTTCCACCCAAATCAATGCTTGAACATGTTTTGAAAGGACAAGACCTCTTTGAGGCTCTTGATGGGATCCATCTGTTGTCCTCTTATGTCATGTCCTTGTGATATCCCACCCGTCAGTCTTGTCAGAATCTTTCATGAATCCGGCTTGGCGCCTATCGCCCTTCACATCAACGTACACGCTAATGAAACGATTGAAAGGGCCTGCAGGCGGTCAGAGCATGTAGCAACTTCCATATTATATGAGCTGCCGGTGATGAAATGCATGAGTAGTGCTTTTCAGACTCTGTGTGAGGACACAAACAGCCGAATTTGATGCTAGCTTGACTGTTGGTTCATCCACTTGGGAATAAAATAACGATTATCTAATAGTGAAAAAACGATTTCCATGAGTCTTCAATAACCTCTCTTCCCAACATCCAAACTCATGAACTGACTTCTTGCCCAAGTTCTAAGTTCTTACCCATGGCGCTCCAAATTCAATGCCAATTAAGAAAGCGTCTGCGCGTCCAAAACTCACCCTCAATATCTCCAATTGAGATTCTGAGAAGTTGGAGTACAAAGGTATGAAGATATTCAAAGTGTTCGCTTTCCGGGTGTCAGGACTTGGGGCTTTCATTCGTCATAGACTTTCGACACCCGTCTTCCACCTGTCCGAATGTCGAGCAAGTGCCGATCCCGGCCGGTGCTGGAGCGTTCACATTTTACACTTTCCGGAGCCTCAGAAACCAGCATGTAAGAGTGAGGCAGGCCAGCATTCATTCATGGGGGTATTATGGGTATTGGGTTTGAATTAAATGAATGTGTTTCTCATGTGAAAACAGGACCAGCCCCTTCAGCATACTACAATGGATGGTCGGCTAAGGAGCCCAAGCCCCAAGAGTAATAACTTGGTAAAAGAATTGCCAATGAAACAAGTGTCCAAGTGGCTTATATCTCTCTGGTGGTACCGGTGGATGAGGTAGCATTGTCTGAGTCTTGGTGGCTATTCGTGATCCATGGCACTTACGGTGGAAAATGCCTCAGTTGCATTCTTCGGCATTCTTACTGAGATACGTCATGGCATGCCTTGCTTGTCCTGAAAGAAACACTTACTTAAGATGAAGTTGTCCACAGGCAAGTTCATCCATCGTGCAATGATTAAACGATACAAAAGGCTCTGTTTAACTTAACGCTCGGTGTTAGTCATTAACCTTTAAGTGCAATCCCAAAAGAACTGGGGGGATGGTTAATTCCTTTTGTATGGCTTTCAAGATCCATCACTCCAGTGAAAAATCATCGTTTGGATATGCGGCCTTTCCAACAAAACAAGATCGTCCAAACGAAAACCGTACATCGCAGTTTGACATGTTTGCCAACAAGATGCTGCTACAGGTGGTTCATAGTAATTTTTGGGTCGTTAATTCATAAACCAATTTTACCAACCAGCGCCTCAGATTCCCATCTCTCCCTTGACAAGGCTTGCCAGTCCCTGCATCCCTAGGCCAACATACCTCCCCACGGTTTACCAAATGATAGTCTCCCCTGCACCAGGATGGAGATGACAGAAAAGAAAATGATCTATACACAGCTTCTATCCCTTCCGTGTATGATGTATGAAAATGGATCGGAACAGAACACATTTACAAAGCTTGTAATTATGAGTTCTACATGTATATCGTGACTCACACAATCATGTTTTCCATCAGCGCCCCCATGTTTGCGAATTCAGACATGAGAAATCTTCAGAATCCAGACATGTTTGAAGCCCTTATCATGCATTGCCCATCAAAACATAATGTGGGTATGTGTGGCTTCTGATCCACCTCGAAGTATCCAACGCGATGAGCTTCTGAGAGGCAGTACAAACGAAGAGCACCTCGGATCTGGACTCTGGACCCAGAATTCTCCATGGAACTTTGACATTTGTGTTGTGAAGGATCTCTCGAATCTTACGAGGAAAGCGCAATTTCAAATGGTTCATCTTCAGTTCATGACACCTGCCACTAACGCCCTTAGAAGACCAAGAGGAAAGCCCTTTGGAAATGATCATGTTTAAGTTTTATGGTTTTAAACTGTTGGAGCATTATGGTTTCAGCATAAATTAGAATCAGCGCCATGTTGCTTGATATCAGATGTCCAAGGCCGCACGGTCCTACGGTTTAACATTGATGTTTACCGTGTTGTCACTGAGAATCCAAACGTCTCGGACCTGGGAATGTTCCATCCAACGTTCTGCGCCAAAGCCGCCCCTAAGATGCTTCCGCTCGAACCACACTCTGATTTGAGCATTGTAGCAGAATTCCAGGAAAAAAATCAGAAGATATGAGAAGGGAAAAAAAAGATCGAAATGGACCAAAACATGGATGTTGCGCCGGCTTTTTATGAGGAAGGTAGGTGAAGTTTCATGAGCTTTCCCTAGCCGGATCACTCAATGTTATTCTTTCTTCTGATGGGACCAACGTAGCCAAAATCGGACTCTTGCTGTCTGGCAGCCCACCAAAGTGCCACTGCTGTGTCCTCAGCAAAACCGGGCAACACGGTAAGGTTTCGTTTAAAAAGGACCACAAACAAAAAAGCGGCGCAAGGGAATCGAATGATCCACCTCGATACAGACTAGCCTTAAAGTCTTTAAAAGTAGCTTGTTTGGGTGATTCGTTGTAATCACAACCTTCAATTGGACATGTTGGATTGATTGCCTTCTCATGTCTCATGTCCATCCCTTCAGTTTCCTTTGCTCCCCCCAAAGGACCGCAGGATAATACATGATAATACGGCGAGCATTGCATTGGTGCCATCTCCTGTAGAGTTTGTAAAATATGTTCGTTTCCATGCCAGATGACCATGCTGAAATAGCTTCAGATCCTGGGAGTGGTGGATTTCGTGTTTCCAAAAGATCCAGCCCTTCGCCATGGGAATCCATGCCATGATGGTTAATGACTCCCGAATAAGGCCTTGTTAACTGGAGGGGTCAGCATAAGTTCCATGATTCGGGCAAACGTTCCACCAAGTCACAACGAGTCGTAGATGCGAACACCTCCAACGGACACAGCGTGAGAGTTTGCCTCAGCCGCAGAGATGATCGCAAGAGATGTTGTGGGGTCCAAAGCAGCGCCAAGTCTGAAAGATTTCACCCTGAACAGCTTTGAAAACATCCGGATGTTACACACAAATATTCAAATTCAAAAAACGGAAACACGCATGTGCAAAGCACTCGAGCAAAGTGCTAACATATTTGGTAGTCGCAGGTCCTCTTGTTGGGTCGACAGCATGAACACAAAGTTGTCCCTCGACATGTAGTTACTCAGAATGCTTGTGTCCCCGACGTTCATGAACATGCCGTTCTCATCCATTCCGTACTCGTGGCAAAAAAAGCAGTGGGACTCGGACCTAGAAAGATCTTATGATTACATTCTGAAAAAATCTACCGAGTTGCGATGGAATCAGATTGCCCTCAAAGGGATCACATCATGTTCACTGCGGCTCTTAACCATGTAAAGTTCCAAGCTCATCCGTCTTGTCATGGTCACTGCATATAAGATGATATGAGATTCATGATATTTGTTTTGAAGTATATGAAGCAGATCTGCTATATAACTATGCATCTGCTTCTAGCACTCTTAAGAAAAAAATGGAACCTATTGATGCATTCTGTGAATGTCATCTTTGTTGCTGTTTGAAAAATGCTTGGGAATCTCAAGCCTGATTTTTGGTAGACATTGAGGGTTTCACGGAGAAGGTGAACATATTTTTACCCTATTTTCCAGCTGAAAACTAAGTGCCCCTGCCGGACGAACTCCAACATTGGGACCAGCTTCTAACAACACGTCCTGCAAGTTCACATGAGTGAAAAGGTGAACATGACCTAGCAATTTTTGCCATATCAAGGAGTCAACCACAGCGAGCCATGTTTACTGCGACATCTGTATGATCTTCTTGCAGGTTTTTCCGCCATGAAGCATCACTTGGCTGGGTCGTTTTTGCAACTCAAGATCGCATTCCTCACCATTGAGCAGGGCATGCCACAGGTCAGTATCGTAGGCGGAGTACAACACAGGCACCTCAAGGAATTCGATACTAAATCAAAGTTGTCTACGGGATACGGATCTCAGAGAGTACAGAGATTTCTATAGATCTGCTATGATTTATTGAACCTACAGAGCTACAATTAGTTATTCAATTTCATTAAAATGTGGCTATTTCTCCCTTGATCTTTTTCTGTCAAGACTATGTGCTGTGAGCAGCTGAAGTCACGTATGAGTGACCTTTTTGTAGACCCCCCGAGTTGCCATCTCTGAGCGTTTCGACCAGATCACTCAGAGTTTCACCCGGCGAAAGGTAGACCTCCCGGGCGGGTGGCTTAGGGACACAGGAACTACGGATAGAACCCCCCATCAAATATCCTTATGTCCTCAAAATGGCATGGAGCTTTACCAAGGAGGTTCATAGAATGATTTTTCCATATTTTTCCACATGGGAGTGGATCTGCATTTGCGTCTCCTAGAATCCGGTCCAAGATGTCGTCCACCTCACAGCACTTACAAGTAACACCAGAACTCAAATACCGGTTCTATGGGGCATGTTCACTGCATCCTCGAGTTGATAGATGGTTCCTATACTATAGCAGCGGATAACCAGATATAACACGCATGTACGAGCCTCCTTTATGTTCCAGCTACCACGAGCAACTGCTGCGGAAAGATGATATTGGCGCTACTGTACCATGAACAAAGCCCGAATGGATTCATACAACAAGAACACCTGGGGGACTTAAGAACAACCAACCATCTTATCTTCCTCAATATGCTTCAGTGCTTGTTGGAATCGCAGTAATTACGAGTAAAGTGACTTTTCCGTCCCACTTCCGGCCACTACCAAAACAACTTCCACTGAAATACTTGATAGAATTCATACCCAAAGCCATCCGAACATTAATCAACACTACACAACCAACCCGTGTCTGCCTGTCCCTGCTTGTCAGGGACAGGAACTGCAGGATCTGTCGCCTCTGTTGCCCCCTGTCGCCATTGGGAGGGTCTGATAGAAAGCAACAACAGGTTGTGTCCTCATCCGGTGATTTCTGTGTTCGGTCATGCAAAATTGCCAATCCAACAAACTGAGTGACATGAACTGTGGTGGTTTGAAGGTTTTGCAAAGGTCAGGTGGCTGAAGCGATGTGGGCCGCTTCGGGATCGGCTGCAAGCTGTTCGGGTTTGCAATCTCAAAGGTGAAGCGGCAAATGAGGATGTCTAAACAGGGATACCCCAGGATCCGCTTTTGCAAGGTACCACTGTGTCTTTATCTACAGTATATATGTTATGTTACACTTACATGATGTTTGCAGGGAACCCACAGATTTCTTTTGCACCTCATTGTCCTGAATTTTAGACGTTCCAAAATCGAACTTTATCCAAAAATATCTGCGATGGGGTCCACAAATAGCTTGGGTTGGCCGAGTATTGCAGCACCAAACATCTCGTTTCCCCTCTTTGCGGGCGCCTCCATGACCAACACACCCGAGGCCCCACCAATGATGCAATACCTCTGGGGCAAATGATGTCGACACACACAGTTCAGCCACGTGAAGAGTGTTGGAACTACGGGGGCCAAAGCCACTTTCGGGCCAGGTGACGTTCAAATTCTGAAGTCTGTGGGAATATCATCTTTCCAGAACATTAAAAAAAAACAAAAAAAAACATCCATCTCCTCTTCTATTGCTCATATCTCTTTGGGCAGTGCTGGAGCGCTTCTTTGCGGCACATTTCTCCACTATTTTACCGCCTCCGAAAATGAGTCTTGCATAGAGAAATGTATAATTGTTTCATAATTTTTCCATGCTCAAAAGTGTACCAGCGACTTTAGCTTAAATAGCTGTTACTGGGAAGTTGAAGGGCCCAAATCACTTGAATCACGGTGATGGGCGCTCCGACTTCACTTTTGAGCTGATGGAACAACCTCCCGTTTGCACCACACCTTGGTGTGTCAAAGAGAACATAACAAGAACGGATCTATCAAAGTTACAAAAACTTGGTCAGGGTCCAGGGGCTTTCATCTTGAGCTCCTCTCCTCCACTATTGGTCTTCGTCTGGCCTTCTTATGCACTAGTTGTGGACCTTTACACTGTACACTTAGAACATCTTGGAATATAAGCTCAACGTTTTGACAAAGGTACAACTGGACACCCTGGAACAACTTGGTGCCCCAAACACCATCTCAAAGTATAGTTTGCTTTTGGAAGCTCCTGTTGAGACACTTAGGAATACAATGTCATGCAACTAGATTCTGCTGTCCGAAGTGTTTGAATTCAGGGAAATTGCCTGGTAAAAGTGCCTGATGATTACATGCAATCAATAGTTCTTAGTTCTTAAGGAACATGTCTGGATGAAATTGTTTTACAAAGATCTTTTGAATAACTTTTTCTCCGTGCGCCCTCCACTGCCTTCTTCCCTCGCAGTTCTTCTAAGGACACACCTTTGGCTGTCACCGCCTGGGCACTTGTAACAGCAGCGCTTCACTGGGCAGCCATCGTCAGTCCAAGGGTGCACCAAATTCAGATGCTTCAAGTCTTCAAAGCAAAGGGACGCTGATTGCGGGCAAATGCCAGCTACTGTACAAGTAACAAGGTGTTTGCAAATTACAACCATTATCAACCATCGATCTCAGGAAATCTTTCACGTCCAAAATGGTCCGTAACGAGATCTGTCCAGAGGACTTGTTAATTTGGGAAGGAAACCGTGGGTCCTGACTGACAAACATCGGCTGCCGAAGTCTTTGCTATAAACTTCAGCTTGAAATGATGTTATTCAAGGTTCCCTTGAACGGTGTGTACATTACAAAATCTTCGCAGCGCGAAGGGATACCTTTTGATCTATATCTTCCAACAACAACTTGGCTTTGGCCAATTTTGTGGAACACCTGCGTTTTCCCAGGGTTTCTTGACAAAAGCGTGGCGGGCACCTCACGAATTGGGCATCCCTGAGTGCTTTCCGCCTGACCTGCAACCGAAAAGTAATGGGGAAAGGGAAACGCACAAATCCGGGTCAGTTGTGTTGTTTTTTTTGCCAACTAACAAGTCGTTTTATGTCGTTTTGTCAGTTTAAAGCCATATTCCTATGCCAAACTGCTTTTTGCAAGCGGTCAGTTTTAAGTTTTAAGCTTTAACTTTAAATGTTTTTTCAACGGAGTGAACTGGAAGACTTGTGGTTTTGTTTCGGGGGCCAGCAAAACCTCCAAGATGTGTGATGTTTCTCTTCAATCTTGCTGCGAAACCTTCCTTTCTTCCGTACTTTCCCAACCCCGATTTCTTTCTCCCACCAACCACCTGAACCAAGCAGTCACTAAGTCTCACCAACTCACAACTGCAGCCACCTGGTTCCGGTCGTGACAGGCGCGAGTCGACCAATTTCGCAGGGCGCAGCATGTCGGTGCCTCGGAACGTTGTGAACGATGTAGACCCCACGGAAGGTTTTGAGCAGGTGCAAAGGGTGCACCCCTCCAGGGTTGAGAAATGATAAGCCAATAGCCTGGCTCGGGTTTTGAAACTGTGACCGTAAGTGACATGAGATTGTGAGTTGGGTAATTATAGCCGAATGTTTCTGTGCCAAGGGACGCCGTATTGAATGTTGCTCTCTTCTAATAGGGCTGTTCACCCTCTACAATGATTTTTTTCCGAACAGAACGATTTAAGTTCAATAGCTCCCATGGCAAAAGGGCGGCTATGGCCCAGGCCCATGGAATATAAGGACAATTCGTTGCGCACGGCCTGGCTGGTGGCAACGTCCAGCTCAAAATGGTACCCACACATATGCTTTGGAAGTAGCGTAAATAATAGGCTATAGACATCATGTAGGTCACTTGCAGTAAAGATAGATGATGGTTTACATTTAAGAAATTGATGTCACACAATCATCTCATTGGAATGGACACGTGAAAAGAAATTGTTGACTTCCAGGCAACCATTCTTCGCAAAAACTGTCCTCTATCAGCACGTTCAATGGGAGAGATTGAGCCCTAAGGGGATGCTGAAGTGCACAATCCATGTTGCATCAGTTTGAACATGCAAATGCGGAAGTTTCCGCAAGTACTGTCCCCTAAAAGATTGTCTTTCCTTCTACCTCGTGAATATTCCGGGAAATGGGAAGGGGTTCATTTTGCGACAACCCAATCTTGGGAAATTGATGAATGCAACATATTCCTCATCCAGACTATATAAACCATCTCTACCCGAGTTTCGAGAGCTTTGCTAATCTGGCAATATTTTTGGATAATATGTTTCGTGGCATCCTTTGCTCTCACTGACCCTTGGAATCTCCTGGAGCTTCTTGACTTATAGAGTCCAGAGGCATATTGTAGCCGATTGCAGCCCGATGTTCACATACTCTTCCTATATAATTAGTTGCTTACACTTCCGATTCTGGTGCTGTAACAGTAACATTATTTGGCAACTATTCCATCCATTTATAAAAGCTTGATATGAAGCCTGAAATGAACATGTTGTGCAGTTCTGAAGGGACCTTCTTTTCCGAGGGTTCAACATTCCTGTCCTTTCTGCTGCATATGTAGAGTAGCTGGCTTTCGCAGACAAATTAAGCACCAGCAATCCCAAGACCACTGACTGCTACGTTGAACAACGATTTATCTCCATATCGATATATATAGTTATTTGTATAGTGACAGTCCATAATTGTGGTTTTAGCTCCCTGTGAAATCTTTATAACGCAACAGCCAAGTGGGATAATATTCCAAGCAAAAAGTACAAGCGCGACAAGCATGAGAATGAAAATTCATTTGAAACCATGGAACTGTAAAGACCCCTTCCATTCCACGGCCAGACCCACAAACTCACCTGACCATTTTCATCATAAAAGAAGACAGGATGAAACCTCATGGCGGACCCACTGAATACAAAGAGCCAATATCCACTAAAAAGTGAGGCGTAGCAAACGAAAGATTTGAGGCGATAGCAAATGTATGAATATGTAGGATTGCTCAAATTTCGGCCCAGCAAGATGTGTTTCTGATGCAAATGTCTCACGATTAAGTGACCCTCCACGAACTCATGGATTTCATCAGGTTTCACTTTTTTAGCGGAGCTCCTTGTTTGTTGTTTGTGACTTGTCTGGCTATCTTTTGCTCAGATTGTGACCCTGTATGTACATAATATGACAAAGAGTTTCATGAAGTATTCTCCACCCATTAACCAATTCAACCAATTGAAATGAAAAGTCCATAAATATCACAGAACTTGACGTAACAACCTAAGATTCACCACCATTTTGGGTGTGACCTCACCTGCTTCAAGTTCATCCCATTTGACCCATTTCTTGGAACTCTGAGATGCACCTCTTAAGGGCTGGTTTGCAGGCAGTGCAGTAGCGGTCCAAACTGATCCTGTCATGAATTGGCTTGCCATCGGTAGGTACGGACCCTGCATGGATCAAGGAATAAATTCAGGTTTTGTAGTACTGATTGGCGGGCTTAGTCTCATTCCACAGCCAGAGATGATAGGTATTAGGTATCCTTGTTCTGTAATATCCAGCTGTTGGGGTATGCACTTTTGCAGAATGCGCAAGGCAAGTTAGAGCAGATTCTTGTAATTATTCTTACTGTAGTCTTTGAATAGCTTGTGGCAAACGGAGAAACGAATCCACAGGATGACTCTTAAATGACTTCTCAATCGCAGCCAACTTCCGCCAGATGGACGTGTTCTTCTCAGGAGAACTGCCAGTTACGAAAGACTGCAGCACAACAGGCACGTCGATGTTCCTGGCACAGCACTCAAGGTCAAGTTCTTATCCCTCAATTCACAACGACTCCTAGGGCTTCGGAAAAATGCAAACAAAGCCCCGCACAGAGTTGATGTATTTATTTCATATGTCCACATGTTGGGTATCAAGAAATCTCAGCCGCTTTGCCGATTCAGGTTTGTGCAACCTAATTTGATTTTGCATATTGTTCGAAAACGAAAATTTCATGTGTGCAAAAGACAAGTATGAACTGCCACGTCAAGATTGCATAGTCCCCAAGCAATTGTGAAGGTTTGGGGAAGGCTTGTAATAGAGTCAAGGCATGCCCATCAGACAGCATTCAGAATGATGTGTAATATGATGTGTTATTATCCACATTATACTCGCGTTAACTTCGGGCCAGCGGCAGTTTGAAAACAACACAACACCTTGTGAACACAGATGATGCAACAGTAACAAAACCATGTCCTTTTGAAGTTTGGATCCCCGACACATGAAGGCCGCCGCAGGAGGGCACATCGGCAAGAGCTGCTTCACCTGGGAGTGAAAACGCTGTGGACTCTTCAGATGTTAGCAATACGGCAATACGATTACCAACTCCTAACTTTCAAACTTTCATGGGTAGGGTAGAGTCTCACAAACGAACAAAACTGAAATAGTTTGTCGTGTGTCTGAGCTGAAGCACGCTGAAAACATCCGAATGTACCTCATCTATGTAGCGTGTAATGCGTGTGTAGCTTCGGTGTCACCTTGCTTTTGAGGTGGAGCTATTTAGAATGCACAAAACTTGGTAGGTGTTTCGACCCTCAGTCCTTCCCTAGATTCCATCAATCCTTGCAAAGGCAACCAAGCCCCTATGTTCCGAATTCACCCTCAATATCGGTTGAAAAGCAGGACCCAAAAATTCGTTTATTCAAGCTTCAAGTTCATCCCCTGCACAGGCTAATGAAGACCAATCCAAATCCAAACCCAACTCCCCAATCAGGCCAAGGGACATCGCAAGCGTTGCCCATCAAACTTCAATTTCATGCCGTCACTCTCAGGTATTGTCACCTCACAATCAGGATCCGGATATTACACTCGTCCTACACGCTATACATGCAAACACCACACCTGGTCGGTCTAAAACTCACTCATCATGCCATATCATGCCCATTTGACCCAACATGATCAACTAGTTGAGGCCTGGGATTGTTCATCAGGATATTCATGGCATTCATGGCATTCAATGAACAAATGAAAGGGTGCCGTTGATGGAAGAGGACCAACAACCTCTCTCACCGATGTTTTCTGTTGAGTCTTGCTCGTTGAATGTTGGTTCGATACTGTTTGATACAAACCGATACAATCTTGCTGGGGTGGCAACTGCAAAAAAGCATGTCATCATACATGACCCTGGAAGATCTAATTGTGATGGCACCAAATATATCCAAATATTCTTTAAACTTCTCTAAACAGGGTACAATTTTCTATGTTTGAAAAGCTCGGCTCATGAGTCTGGCCGAAAAATCGATGAAATCAATCACTGACTCACCATGAGTCTCATCACGGTGGAGACGAAAGAAAGTGAGAAACTATAATTATAGTCGTGACAGGCCGCCTCCTCAATCGCAAAAGAATCCATGCGCAAAAACCTGGAGCAATCTGCGGGATTTGGTGGAAAGAGCATATCGTCAAATCATCAAGCCCTGGAATACATCTTTGCTTCAGCGCAATTCCCTTTGCACTGAAGCTTAGTAGGGTGTAGTTCAGCACCAAAACAAGAAATCGAATGAAATCGATATATACAGGAAACTTGCTTTTCAAACACTTCCATTTATTCCCAACATTCTGGACTCTCAGCTTCTGTCACCTCAACGTCTCAAACAAGCATTTCCCCTAAAAAAACAAAGAAGGCAGGCATCTGCCATTTCGGCACCCTGCACCTTGTTTCTATGCCACCTCGCGAACTCCACCCCTTAACCTTCCCTGTCCCCGTCCCATTCACCGGCCTCACCGAGGCACCCGGAGATTCCAAAGTGAAGCTACCTTGCGTGGTCACCTGCCGGACAGAGAAGCGGAACTGCAGTTACACGGCAAAAAAATCAGTTGAAGCCTGAAGAGACTTGCTGAATGGCAAGTTCATGCGTGTGTCACTGGATATCAGCACAAGAACTGTGGTCAAATCTTTTGTGATCTCTCGCTTTTTTGTCAAAGAGTAAAATTAAAGAAAACATATGCCTCAATGCGACACCACCACCACCACCTGTTCAGTCGTTCAGTCCCAAATTCCACAAAATCCAACGCCACCTGCGCAAATCCAGGGCAGTCGCGTAAACCGTGCACGATGTTCTCTGGCAAGATTTCCTTTTTACTATTTGGGTCCTGAGAGGCACAGGTTGAAAAGCTGAGGCTTCCAGGCGGATCGACATCGTATCATTTCACCTTCCACCTTGACTCTGCAGCCCCACCCCAACTTCATGGCTACACCATCTGTATAGGCGCTTCCCGAAATAGCTTGAAAGGGTGTCCCAAAAAACAGCTTAAGATTATCTTGTTGAACATTGAAGACAAATAGAGCGACTATGGTGGAAATGTATGCACAAATGATTTATTGAGATTAGTGAGTATAGAGAGAATATATAGGGTGTATATTTTTCGAAACTGCCTACATCTCCACATATAGGGTTTTGGCTCTAAATTGGAGTGCTAAAGGGACCGCAGATTTCACCAATAGCTGCACCATCTTCATTGTCCCAGGTACACTGGACACCGTGACGTTGGAATTGCAATAGTCCGGCGGGTTCGGAGCTTTCGAAGCCTCAGGAAGGGTATCAAATGGACGAAAAGGACCCTGTTCGTGAAATTGATTCGAACTGCTAAGAACCTTGAAGTTACGAAAATATTTCGGAAATCCCACTGTAGTGAATAGAGAAAGTCTTCAGTGCCCACCTTTCTAGGGCTTGTATTCAATCTGCCCAAATTGTATGACTTCACCAAGCTAACAGGTTGACTATCCTTGAATCGTGCGGGATTGGTCCTGTTCTACATGTCAGCATTGTCGTGCTTCAGCTCAGCATATTAACGATGCTTACGATTGAAAAACCTCCATAGCTGGTTTTTACACCAAACTGCTTGGATGTGGAGTGGTGGAGAAGGCTTGGATGGGGATTTCTATGTTGTACGAATTCGCTTGTCTAAGTGCTTATGTTAATTTATGTTCCTGCGGCCGAGCTTTTGTGGGACAGGCTGCATTGTTTGCGCCAATGCTTAGAGTATGCAACCTTACTCAATTCAGATCTTTGCTCATACAACTATCCATATGACAAGGCCGAAACACATTATGAACAGGTGCGTCTTTGACGCGGGCTCAGGACACAAATATACAAGACAGATTCCAGGTCCTACATATCATCCAAGTACTAAAACCACCCCCGATCTGACTCTAAAACAAAATGGGAACAAGTATGAGACACCACACCTTGACTTCTAGCAATTTCGAAAATCTAATGGGCATTCCAGGAACCACTCAAGAACTTCCTGGAAGCCAAGTCGGACAACCAAAAAAACAAGGTGAAAATTTCATAATTCCATGATTTCCAAGTCCCAAAGACTCTGAATCACGGCTTCAGATGCTTCAGCTTTGCTGCCAAGGCTCCACCAAGTATCCAGCTCCACGGGGACACCGTCCGCCAGACTCTCCAACAACACAACTGCACCTTCGAAGCATCTGCAAGGCAACGGTCATGAAAAAAGCTTCAAACACAGGTTTTCGTGCACCCTACTCCTAGCCCTGGGTCTCTGTTAGCCAACCACAACCTCTCTGGGTGAACGAGATCATAATTCAAGAGCCTACAGTGTTTGTGCATGTGTTGGAAGATTTCCATAGTTGCAATGTCCGGTTTTGTGAGGTCTTTAATGAACATCATAGTTTGTCATTTGTCACTATGACTCACTATGAGTGGGGGCAGATTTTCAGGATATCCAGGTTGTTAAACTTGGTATCGGGAGGGGTACTTGGATAGTGGGTGGGGCAACTCCCAATTTTTGATCCTGACGTAGGACCAATGCCCCACCTTCACCTCGAAATTGTAGCAAACTTCTGGCTACATTTCAATTGAACTATAATGGGCATGGTTCGAGTCTTTTGCGTGAATAGGATAAGAAGATTTAAAGTGGATCTAAAAGACCATTCAAGTCAAGTGACTGTCATCCTCCCCAAATTCTGGCATGAACACAGAAGTGATTGAAATCAGCAAATACTGCCTGTGTTTTTTTGATCTACATGGAAAAACATGTATAGTACTCTCTGGTAATTCCTACTAACATTGCAATCAAAATTCCCGACTTTCAACAGAGAGATGATCTAGAAATGGTTAATTAACCACTATTTTTTTTACTTTTGGAACTTCCGGAATGGTTGAACACCAACAGGGATGCACCCCTTCATACGGCAACTCCAACAGCAAAGGTTTATATGGAAACTAATATGCTGCTGCAACACCTGCGCTACGGTCTATTCCAGCGCTTCACCCAGAGTGGTCGGGCACCGAAGTCTAAGTGATTGCACACAAATCATCACAAATCGTAAAAGAGGTCCCTGTTCCCAGTACTTATACAATGAACTTAGACCATGGCTCCATTCAACCATGGGCAGGTCAACATTCCCAAGTGGGACAGGATTTCTTGAAACAATCACGACCAGGAAGACTCTAAGAAGTACCCAGAGGGATCCTTCACCAAAACACCCTGCATCCTGCAAAACCCGATTCTTGCCATTGTTGTGCCATGACACTCAGAGTGTTTCTGAGACATCTCCATCTCATCCATGAAGGCTCTCGCCTGGAAATGCCACACATGCAGCATGTGCTCTCTGCGCAGCTAGAAAAGGCGTGATGTTTTCTAAATCCCGATGACTGGCTCGAAACAAGCGAACCATATCCAAATTGGCGTTCCTATGCGGCACATGACGGAATTCCACATCAATATTGGAATGGAATAATAGTTTGGAGGATTAGCGAGATGCTTGACTCATTGACCTTGTTTCGGTTGTAGATCTTTCACACAAACCATCACAAACCAATAACCAGGCAACCAAAGTGTTTCAGTTGTTTTCATATTTCTGTGCTCATAATATGTTTATATAGCATATTACACCTCAAAGCCTATCATCTTGGAGTGCAGACTTGATGCACACCCAAGGTATGGCACTTACAAATCCATGTCATGTACAATGCATGATAAACCTGTAATATCCTGTAATCCTATATTGTAAAACCTCCGCGTACATCCCTTCCTTACCCTCAACGGGACTCAAATGTAGGCAACCAGTGGCAAACATAACAATAGATGGACAGTATGGGATTTGGTTCAAACGTTCAATCAACGTTTGCAGCCACGGTAAATGGCGTTCTCACATCATCTCGTATCACCCTACAACAGCCTCACTCCCTGTCTTGGCGTACGCAGGTTCTTTTCAGCGCTCCAATGCGCTGCAATGCTGTACATCCACCCCGGAACCCCAGTGGCTGGTTTCATCAATGGTGGCACACCGAAATTGAGGCTCCAGGCAAATGAGCACTACATACATAATATCGATGCCTCTCCAACTCTGTACCACCATTTCAAGAAACACTCAAAGGCCCCCAAATACCCCAAGCATCACCTATGGATGATCTCAGCACATCCCCGGAGAAACACAGGTCGGAAATAGTGAACCATTAGTATCCCCGGTGGCTGTTCAATACTACTGTTGATGGACCAATCAAGCAAACTGGGAGAGCGGCCAAGGATCTCTTAATCCAATCAACTACTGGCATCTTCCTTGAAATTGGCAAACGGTTTCAAAACCTGGTATTTGTAGCATGATGCAACAAGCTACTAAGCGCCTACCTTGCTGGAAGGAACATGCACATGATGTTTGCCGTTTGCATAGCAGCTTCCTGTCAACAGTCTCCTCCCAACATACCCAAAATGATAAGCGGATAATTCTCCTCCACATGAAAAACAATAGATGATCTACCGATGTATATATGTAATAACGCATATGTAGAGGATTTCCATCACTAATCTGAAAACTGTTGCTTAGACGTCCATCAACCTCCAATCATCTATGATCTCTCACTCCAGCGTGCCAGGAAGCGTCTCGGCTTCCTGCCACAGCCATGCAAGTCCAACAGCAGGGTCCAAGTGCAACAGGTCTGAAATGGCAAGTCCCAAAAAAGTTCAAGAATGGAATGATGGCAAGTCCCAAAAACTCAACAAGCCTATCTTCCAATGGCTTGACAAAGCTGGCACAAAAAAAATTGAAACAGGCTAGAAGCTACAGTATCTCTTCGGAGTGAGGCAAACACACCTATCTTCTATTTCGTGAGGTGTATATACACTTTTGTAAGTATACGCATTCATCCCTCCCTTCTATACCACACCTGCGCTGACCCTAGATGATTCCACTCAGATCAGAGCGGTTTCTTGATCACATCCACCACTATCACTATGTATCATCATATCTGGCTAAGTCATGGTACAAGGCGACTTTGATTAAGTATATAGCCTTTGGCAGTATGCAGAAATACTCGGCAATATAAAAAGAACGTGCAAAAACACTTGCAAACAAACATACTGTCATATTATAAGTTATACATAAGCATGTCTACAAATCACAATTAAGTTTTTTGGCTGACATCACATCCGCAACCACACCAACATCTTCCAACTTTGATGCCGACAAATCCCCTACCCTGTCCTCCGTGACGATGTCCTCCTGATGCTCAGCATTGGTCTTGGTGAAGAAGGCCGAGAGGCTGCGAGTTGCCTGACGGCGTCCATTTATGCTTGGCTTCAACGTCACGGAAAAAATACGAGTTCGATGTGATCACGTGGGCAAGCATAGAAGCCCGTAAAAAGAAAGCCCTGTCCGGCTTAAAATGTGAGACTCTACAGTAGCTCTGTTACTTTCAATTGGTGGATTTCATCGCCGTGTTCATCTATCAGCTGTAGCTCTTGCGTAGGTAACCCCATCCGTGAGACGCCAAACCAAATGCCACCTTCTTTGGCTTCTCATTGATTTCATTTTCCGCCTGACCACTTTGGAAGCTACTTGGCAAGATACGACATAGCTCAAGAAGTCGGACTAGAGTGTTTTGGAGGAGCCATCTGGACATGCATTTTGCTGCACAAATTAATCACCTTGTGATATTCTTTTGCTGGCTCGGTCATCTTTCGATTTACTCAAATGATGTCCCCGAACCGAATCTGTGGGTGTGGCATGTTTGTTTGGCATGGAAGCCCGCCAAAGAATCATCAAAGATATGAAGGGTTTCTTCATCCAGTTTAGCATACCTAGTCATTTTCGTGAAAAAATCGCTGCCATGACGTGAGTTTCTTTGGAGGGCGATGCCCAGCCTCCACCTTCCGCTTCTTAGATCCTGCCCCAGGCCCCGTTGGAATGCGGGGTGGTGAAGGAGGTCATGGCTCAATAGGCCGTTACCGTTTTGGGACTCTGAATTACAATGACAAACAAATCAAAACTTGAAAAGTTTCGCTGGTTTCTCAGTTAGGCAGAAAATGTCTTAAGGATTTCAAAAAATGGGAGCTTAGTCACCTGTAGAAATTCAATGAAATTCGGGCAATGTGCCATGGCTACCAGTTCAAAAACGCTCCTAGCATAAGAAGGGATTTGAAATTGAGGTTGGCAGGTTGCTTATTCATATTATTTGCTGAAATAGTCAACACTTCATAATTGTTCGGTGCAGTTGTTGGAACGGTACTTTGCGGTAGGAGGATCCCAACCTTAATCTACAGGTCCCTGCTTGGGAAAGTGAACCAAAGATGCAACACCTTCAATGATGGGCCATATGCCGTAACTAAGTGAGCAGAAACTCCCCCACAAGGAGTGTCATTTGCCAGAGTTTCTTTGGGCTATTGTCACCCATCCTGCAACTTCAGGACGAGTCCGTCATTGAATCTGCACCCCAAGGCCCCATTTGGCACCGTCCTCCTCTCCGATCTGGAGCTATCTCCACCATTGGCGGAATCACCTTCGGTGACTTTGGGATGGGCACCAGCCAGGTAGTGGTCTCTCTTCCCCATGTTGTGGTAGTTGGGCCAGTGGTGGTAGCGTAGGGAGGGTATGGGACCATAGCTTGGGGACCGGGGAACCGGGATTCGATACAATTTGGCTGTTCCTGTTAGTTGAATATGCAAAAATCGCGTAATCAAAAAAGTCAAATGCCAATGACACCCAACAAGACCTGACTCGAAAAACATGGAAGATGAGTCTACGTGAAAAGAAAATCTGGACATCCTGAAAACAAACAATACAGCTAGTATGAACACAAAAGAAATCAAATGGTCCCAATAAATCCCAATAACGCTTTTGAAACCTTGTGTGCATAAAGCATATCTGCATATATCTGCCAGCCTTGTGACCCTACCTCCTTACTATCTTCTAGCCTGTTCCAAAGGGCGTCGAAAGTTTGGTGGACTCCCACATCTGCCTCGGGACAGGGAACCTGTGACATCTCCTGGAAGGGATAGGTTCAATCAGCTGGTGCCATGGCCGGTTCCTTGTCATTTCTCTACAATAACACGGGTCTTGGTGGCAGAAATCATCCATGGTGGAGTCGGTTGAGTGACCTGAACATTCCTTCGAAAATGACGCTATAGCGGAACTTTATAGCTTTATGGTGAGTCTATTGGGTCAATGGGTTGATGTTGCTTGGTGAGAGAGTTTGGATATTCAGCCATCCGTTGGAAGCTGAAACTTAATCATGCTTCACTTGCAATTCAAATTAAAAGCCTTTTGGTGAGGAGTGTGAGGAGTTCCTTGAGAAACCACCACCAAAGCTTGCTTAAGGTTGGAATGATTTTGCTAAAAGTCATCGGGTGTGCGACAGTTCTTTTTGGCTGGTAAGTCTGCAAAGGCAGTTCTACCAATTTCACCAGAAATGGTATATATCACAAGAATGCGCTAGAAAGAGTATCATCCTGTAATTTCGCTCATGACTTTCCCTCATTTATGGTCGATTGATATGTACTAATTCATGCTACTGTAAAGTACTCATGAGTTCTTCTTTTGCATTGCCTTACATCTCACAGAACGACAGAACATCCGTTTGTCACATCTCAGGTTCCACTCAACCCCCCCACAACTCCCCACTCCTCTGGACACTCCAATGAGTCTGCCACAGCTGCTCCGGCCTTTTTGGAGGGACAAAACATGTCCTTGAAGTTATGACAGCGCTGCATCTGCTATGCGACCTACTGCAACTATATAGACTAGAGATGAAGCTGAGAGATGCTTCAGCTGCAGCCTAGATTGGCAGGGGCTCACTTGCGCCTACACTTTTGACTCACTTGTACCTACAGGTGTTTGTCTCACTTGTACCTACAAAATC
>OMLO01000320.1_pt1 | contig 29480 bp, 16 predicted proteins | sample 1674811 | NCBI WGS metagenome assembly OMLO01 (sample SAMN06265003, study PRJEB25207) | coral metagenome | isolation source: Coral host | place: Mexico:La Bocana,Puerto Morelos, Mexico | collected 2008-11-13
TGTTTCTTTGTTTCCTTGAAATAAGTGACCATGTGACTCCCTTGTTCCCCCAAACCCCTATGAGGCCCTCTTCAAAGGTGTAAATATTATGCAGCTGATGTGTTCTGATCTGTCTTTGTCTGTGTCTAAGCTCTCCACAGCAACCACCTGAGTTTATTGTAAATCTAAACAGCCACTATAGAGAGTTACTGATATAGATGTACATGTACGAAACACAGCAGCATGTTAAGGGAGAAGGTCACTCCAAAAAGCTTATTATCTTGTCTTCACCTATAGCAAGTAAATATTCGCCTCACAGACGTTTTAAAGTTTCTGCTATCCTAAGGAAATTTATTGCAAAAGAAGCCCAAAATCAGTATTTGGAGGTTGCCATTTTGAAACTGTACTTGGCAGGCGGTCTTTATATGATATCATTCTGTCCAACTTGAAATTGGCGGGAAGGAGAAAATTCTGCAGCTGACTTGCATCTTTCACAAGATCAGCAAAATGCTATATCCACTGCTATTTTCGCATGCTTGGCTCAGAATAATGCAGCTTAATTAAAAGCAGCCATAACCTGGAGTGGTAGTTAAAAAGGCTTATCAGAAGCCATCTGGACAAAAGCTCTTGGATGGAATGACATCACAGAAAACAGCCTGGCTGCTGCGTCCTGTTTAAAATGGTGGAAAACCTGCACTTAAGAGACTAAACTTTGTGTATGGCCAGGTTTTTATTGGTGTTGACAAAAAGATATGTTTTTGACTAATGCTTTGTTTATTTCTTTCTTATCCCTGCCTCCAGTAACAATGTGGATCATCAGCGTATGAGAAAATGCCTGGTGACAGAAACAGAGACCCTGTTACAGTTGTCTGGTGTGAAAAGGATTTCTTCAGTTTACTTTGGTGGAGGTAAGATCAGAAAAATATACAATAAATTGAACATACATTTTCGTATGTATAGTTTATTGCATGGAAATGTAGTGATAAATAACTCATCAAAATATTGTGAACTAGCAAAACTATAGTATAAATTAAAATAGAATTAACTGTAAATTAACTATAAAAATTAATTATAAATCTACTAGTTGTTTACAAGTTAATCTTAATCCTCTGTGAAGTAAATTTTTGTATAAATCCACTAGTGCGCATTCCATCACAAATGTGGTTCTCTGATTGGCTAGGCTACTCACTATTGAATTGTTGATAGTGAGTAGTGTACTACTTAGCGATGGGCTGTTATTAATTAAGAAAATGACTGTCAGTTCTGATATTATCTAAAAGAAAAATAAAAAGAAAACATGTTCTGCATGTTTCTATTGAGTTTTAGTATAAATCTAAAAGCATTCTTATCATGAATAGCAGTGTCTGCTTGTTATCAATTAGAAAGTGATGGTTGATTTTTTGTGTTTCCAAAGTATCTGTACATGTGGAGAGGATTTTGATTAAGATACGAACAGCTAGTAGATTTATACTAAAAACAATTAGATCATTCGCTGTTCCCTCTACAACTACCATGTGATAGAAATTTCAATCTCAAAATGTAATAAGATTTTTTAACCAATAAGCATGCATATTTTCTTTGGGAAATTCTCTAAATTAGTCATTGATATAAGTATTGGATCATATTTTATGATCATGATGTGTTACGGAAACCGTATGCTTACTAGGTACACCCAGTCTGGCAGAGCCATTGACTATTTCCTCAGTGCTGGAAACTACAGCTAGGATTTGCCATTTACCAATTGACGCTGAAGTGACACTTGAGGCTAACCCCACCTCAGCTGAAACTGACAACCTTAGGTAAGACCTAATACATAGCACATTTATGTAGTAAAGACATTATGTGCTTGCTCCAATTGAAAGTCAATCGTTTGGAACTCAAAATTCAGCATGCACAGTCATGTAAGCTGCACATTTGTTAGAAAATAATTTATTGCATGCAGGACAGGAAAATATTTTAAAACCTAGTTGCACTCTGGGAATACAGTTCACTTTTCTGTTAGTGTCTTGAGTTTTTATTTTCCGAGGGCCACAAGTTTAATTAGCCTTTGGCTATTAAGTGTTAACCATCCTTAGGTAAGTTCTTTACTTACTAATTTAACTAATAGTATATTTACTTATAAAATAAATAGGACTAACTAACTGGACTAACTAGAGTACTGTCTTCTACTTGCCAAAAGAAAAACCAAACCAAACATATCCTGGCCTCTTGGACACAATTTTTTCCTTACTTCTTATGTCTAGTTTGTAATATAGAAATGTAGTGTCTTGCCTGACATGATCTATCATATCAGGTCTAAGAATATAAATAATAATGTAGTACATGATTTGATTTTTGCTGTAACAGCAAAAATGAAATCAGGTACATTATTCTTAGTTTATATTTTAGACATTTCCATTCAGCAGGGATCAATCGGCTTTCACTTGGAGTTCAGGTAATGTTCTGTCTGATTAATTGATATTAAAAATTGTTTGCTCACTGGATATTTCATCTGGACCTAACAAAGCATTGTGTTTGTTAAGATTCAAAAAAAGATTAAGCTCTCAAGGAATTTTGTTATATTTTCTCTATCCTGTTTTTGGTAGGCTTTCAGTGCAAGAGATTTAGTTCTCTTGGGGAGAGATAACACTGTCAAAGATTCACTGCAGTGAGTTAAATTTTCCATCTTGTGACAATGATTTCTAGTCCAGTGAACCTTGTGTAATCAGCCTGTACAGTTGTGAGCCGCATTGAAATGTATCAGTCAGTCAGAGTAAATGTTGATTTTGTAGAGCATTACAGACTGCAAGATCCATATTTCCTGGGAGAGTGTCAATTGATCTTATGTTTGGGCAACCACACCAAACACTAGATGACTGGAACAAAGAGCTGTCTCAGGTGAGTAAGAAAAAAATTCTAATAAAAAATAATGATGATAATAATGACTGCAGAACTTCAAGATTTAAGTTCCAGTAAATAGTCAGACTATTGGTGAATTATTTTTGATCTTGTCTGTCAGGCATTATCTGTATGCGATGCTCATATTTCGTTGTATCAGCTAACTCTTGAGAGAGGTACACCACTTTTCAAGAGTGTCAAATCAGGAAAATTGGTAAGGAAAAATACAAAATGGTTAGAATGATAAAATTGTAGTTGAATTAACTAGAGCCTCTTTAGATTTTTTACTTTTAATTAATATCCTAGCAGTGATTTATTGAACTCTCTATTCTCTATTTTTTTGTTTTATTTGGAAAGTAAATTTATATTTATAGAAAGAATATTCTGTTTGTTTGTTGAAGTTTAATCTGTGCATAGTAAAGCATAGTAAAGCTGCATGCGAGCCAAGTGACCCATTAGGCCAGCAGTTTTCTCCAGTTTCTATTGCATGTAATGATCTGGGCCGGGTTGTTCAAAGCCCGATTAAGCTAACCCAGGATTAGGGAGAAATTTGATTTCAGTATTGTGTTTTTTGCGGCGATGTTTCCTGTTTATATTATTTTGTCCTTCAGTTTAGAACTAGAGCAATCTCAAATTACACAAAAGATAAGAAGTGAAAAGCATTTTTAAACAAGAAAAATTTATTCCTCGGTCAACTTTTAACCCTGGGTTAGCGTTAACCGGCTTTTGAACATCCTGGCCAGGAAGTATTTCTACTCCTCTTCCCTGGATGATACATGTAAAGTCCATATCAGAGTTACCCTCAGCATTAAATTTTCTGGTACCCTGTTATACACCTGGGTTAAGAGAGGCACTGCACTGTAAGAGCATTAAAATGGTCTTCCTAGGAACATGAGAGAATGTCCCTTGCCGTAATACGGACCAGGACCATTTGATCTGGAGGTGAGGGGACTGCAGTAATCATAAGGCCACCCTGCCTCCACAGTTTAATCAGTTTAGTTATTATTTATTTGTTTTGTTTGTGGCAGCCACTTCCTAATCCTGATGTTGTAGCTGAAATGTACCAGCTCGCTGTGGAGGTAATGACATCCCCATCAGACTTAAGAAAACAAAGTACACCATTTCTGATCCCTGTTTCAGTGAGTTGCTCTGCATATGTGCACATCCTCACGATAAGATGATCTGTTAATTGAATTCCTCACAATCTAGTCAAACCCCTATGGGGCTACCTACATGTATAAAATGGCCACCCCTGTTTGTGGCCAGTAATCAAAGTCGTCGTGAGAGCTCTTGTATTGTTAGTAAGCGACCATCCTCTTTCAAGTGGCCACTATCCATTTCCCTGACAATGGCTTTAATAGGGAGTCAACTGTAGTTTATAAGTGTTGTATCTTTGCTTTTTGGTCTGTGCCAATAATGTAACAAAATACTGAACAAAAGAGTTAACTGAGCTTCTTTATTTTTGATGTGCTTCATTGAATGAATTAGCAAAATAAGAATGCATTGTTTCTTTTCTCTTCATCATTAGACTTTGATTGCAAATGGATTCTACAGATATGAAGTTGCAAACTTTGCAAGACCAGTAAGCTAAGTTTGATGCATAAATTGGCTTAATAAATGATTTGTTCACAACATTTTTTTCACATTTCCCAATCTTAATCAACCTAAATACCTTATTCCTTTGTTTGTTTTTGTTGTTGTTAATTAATATAATTATCGATTTTTATAACTAATAGTATCCTAACAGCTTACAATAAAAATGTGGTATTTATAATTTAATATTGTACCTGCAATATTGTGAATATAGTACTTTTCTGTTGCTTTGACTTGCAGGGTGCAGAGAGCAGCCATAACCTGTCTTACTGGAATGGCACTCAGTACATTGGTGTGGGGCCTGGGGCTCATGGCAGGTAGTAACATATTAGGTAAATCTCTGTAACAGCACTACATCCTTCTCAAATGCCATAATATTGGGCATTACTGGTTAACAGAAAAAAAAACTGTCAAATAAACAGGAAAACATCAATATCCCTGGTCGGGCCTGCCCCTAACACAAGGAAGAAGTATTACTCAGACCTGCATCTCTAGCCGCTTGATGATACAGATTTAAATGGAGTTAAAAGGGTTTGCACTTCATGGTGTATAAGAACACTGTATATTCTTCAGTTGAGGGGTTTGTAGAAAAAAGGACCTAGGTGACTGCTGTTGATGTAATGTAAAACTCTCTTTGTGTCTTACAAGAGAATAAAGGCAATCTGGAAGGAGAATCTGGCAATTTATCAAAAGTCATTTAGGGCCTTTTTCAGGCATCCAGGCTACAGTTATTGTCAGTACCAGTAATTCCCGTCAATTAACAGGTTTGTTCCTTATGGAAACGGAGGTGAAATACGACAGGCCAGAGTGCAGACACTGGAACCAAACCAATGGATGAAAGAGGCAAATATCTAATTGAAAATGCTTGCAACTAATTTCAAGTTGTTGGTTGTTAATGCAGTGTACGTCATTTAACTTATGGCCATGTGAACAGCGATGTTGTTGTCTTGTAAGCTTATATTTTGGGAAGTGATAAAAACAAGTGCAGGCCTCCAACCTTTTTAAACTTTTTGGACAACTAAATCTTCTCAGATTTTCTTGTGATTCCTTTGTGTTTGTCTTGTGTCTCTCAAATTTGATTGGTTATATTTTGTCTTCATAATTGAGCAATGCTTCACCAGGTGTGACTGAACTTTGTGAACTTGTAACTGCTGAAAATGATTAGTCACTGTTGAATCTGTAAACTACTTACCAGTAACTACTGTTTGACTTTCATTCCTAGGTTGAAACAAGAGGCCATGCAACCAGAACACAAATAACACAAACAAAATTTGTAATGTATGTCAATAATTAATAAATAAATATTTTCTTTGAAACTCCCATAATTCATGAAGTTGTAAATATGTATCTGCACTCCAGCAAAATGTTCATATATTTTATGGTTTGTGTTTATAGCCTAGAAGCATCCTAGAGGCAGGAGCAAAAGGTTTTATTAGCTTATAAAGGTTGAAATCGCGAGTGTTGAATTGTCATCATCATCAGATGGTAATTACCTTTTTTAACATTTCTCCTGTTTTGTCACAGATTAGAAGAGGTTTTCATGCTTAGTCTCAGAATGGCAGATGGTCTTAGTAACGAGGTATTGGTAAAGTGCTTTCATGTACAATTTCTTTATTTGACATAGTAAGACCACCTGTACTGGTACAGATCATTATACATGATCACTGGTTCCAGCTCTTAAAAGTCTGTAAATAAAACCCTAGTGTGTGACCATTCAAATGAAAGCTACTGAGCAGTACTGTCATGTGGTAATGTTTATTATTCTTTACAAAACCTTGTTCTAACTTTTACCTTGAAACCTTAGTTTGTGACCAAAGTAATAAAAGCTGTTGAGCAGTAATGACATAACATAAATTGTTTAAATTGTTGTATGTTGTTGTTTCTGTAGAAGTGGATGAGCTTGTCCCCACTTGACACGTCGCTTTATGATGCATTCAAAGATAATAAAGATGTACAAGATCTCATACAGTCTGGCTTTCTGGTATTAAATGAAAAGTAAGTGTCTGAATGCAGTGTCGTAACACAAGTATTTTAATCATAGTAAGAATTTCTTTCATGTTTTTTTTCATGAAACAATGAACAAGTCACTGTTACATGTATTGGATTATCTCCAGGTGTCAATGATTACAACACATTCCAAAAAATAGGGACATGCACCAAATTACTATTCTAATTATAGTTGTTATGCCAAACAAAGAAATGGCTTCCATGCAGAACAGAATTTGTTCATGCATGTGACTTTTGCATTGAGCAATATCTCTCTGAACAATAATCATAAGTCTTAACAAGTCCGAAAACTGACTTAAAGTTTTTAGCTCAAGTGTTTGTATAAAAATGCATCTTTTACCTAACAAATAGAAAAGTAAAAAAGACGGTTGTTTTGTTTGGAGAAGTTGCAACAGCTTATCATGTGACTGATTTTAGAACTGGAAAGAGCATGAGCATAGCCAGAATACCAATTTTGAGACTAATGCGTTGGGTCACAAGGATTTAATGACCATTTGAATATTGCAATATGGAAACAAGGAAGCTTTGCCCTCCAGAAACCTTTTCCATTATCAATCACTACAAAAGGAAGCTGCTGTCATTGAACTATTGGAGATTGAAAAAGGGAAAATGTTAGCGAGAATGGTAAATTCTAGGTTCTTAAACCAAAAGACACTACGATTTTATGGCAGTTTGAAAACTTGCAAAATTACAAGGATTTGCATGGAAAACCACTGGAGTGTGACTGGAGGGCAAAGCATCTAGCCTCCTTACAAATCCTTTTCTAATGTTCATAAAAATTCCCTCTGGAAGGATACAAATATGTAAGGCTGCATGTATGGTTATTTTAAAAGTTTCTTTCCATTTCTGATAACATTACACATTACCAATGGCTACCGGTAAATCACAATCAGTGTGTTCTTGAAAAGCATGTCACCTTACCAACTGTTGGTTACTGTAGCTCAGATCTATACATTTTAAGCTCATTACTGAGCAAAAGCCTTTTTTTCTAAAACTCTTTTTTCGATTTTTCAAACCTTAATGCAAAACAGCTGTGGAAGACCTTTCCTCTAGAAACGGTTTTTGTACCTACAAAATTTTTATCCCTCACTATCTTTTTGTCTTTCTAGAACTCGGAAGTAATTTTCCCTTGTTAAGCTGTAGACACGGGTAATTTTCCTATAGCAATTAGGCATGGTTGGTAAAAAAGGTCTGGATATGAGCCAAGTGGCCCATCAGACCGGGGTTTTATAATATTCCAGTTTCTGTAGAATGAAGTATTTCCACTCCCCCCTTGATGGTATGTTGGTCCATCGCAGGGTTACCCCCAGCATTGAGGTCACAGGTGTATTTCCCAAGAACACAATGCAATGGCCTCAGCCAGGGTTCGAACCCGGACTGCTCGATCCAGAGACGAGCACACTTCCGATGAGGCCAGTGCATTTTACCGGTAGTTTGTACCAATAGTGTATTTTATACATTTTTTAAATCTATTTCAGGGGCATCAAAGCCACCCACAAGGGCTTATCTGTCTTGGACAGCATTGTTCCAATGATACTGCTACATCTTGAACAGATAGCTACAACCACGTCAAAATCACAAGCAGATTAACAAACAAATTATTTAATTTTCAAAGCAATAACAATTGTTCTTGTGAAGTAAACTGTAAAACAACTAGGAAAGGGACTTACGCATTACTAAAATAATACGAATAATCTATTTCAAGCATTGACAATCACTTCAAATGAAAAGTGTAATTTACAAATGCAGTCCAACCTCTATTATTAAGCTGCCACCAATTAAGCAGCCAGTTATCTTGAACTCCAGAAATTGTTGTCCGAAAAATTCTTTAAACCCCTTTTAACCAAGTACCTCTATTAATCAGCTTTCTATTAAATAGCTGCATCCATCTTTTGGTCGTCTCGATACTAGAGTTCTCTATTGTCCTTACCTATTTTAAGCTGCCAAAATTTAGTACACATAGTTTGGCTTTCTTTGCGTGAAGACAATAACAGATAGGATCCTGAAAAAGAATTTTGACAATTATAAAAAAAAGTTCTAACACTCATCTATTATCATTGTCTTGGCATTTGTGATTCTATGATTCCTAAGCATTTAACCCAAACTAAAAAAAAAACTATTCAAAGAACACCTTCCACCTTCCACTTCCCTGACTGTATAGCGGAATCCTGTTAATACACCTTTCGGGCCTTATAGTTGTGTAAAGGAGTAACTGTATTTAATGGGCTGTTAAAAATGAAAATTACTGACAAACATTTTTAATTAACAATGTTAGGTTTATTAGAAATATGAATATGAACATCTCTATTAGACAGTATACCTTTTATGAGCAGATGCCTGACGTATAGTTTTGTGTGTTTACTCGTTGTTGTATTCTACCATCATGGGTTACATATGATGATATATAATGAATAGTGGCAAGCAGAATAACCATTCAAGGCATTTGGAAAACCATCCCACAATTCCTAAAAGATCTGAATGAGTACATCAAACGCTATCTACAAACTAAATGATGTCCTAGCCTGCGAGGCAAGCATATCTGTGTGGTTGAGAAGCAAGGAACCAGATTTTCGATGCAAGTTTCCATTTTACCTTACTTTATTGCCCTTTGTAGTTATCATGTCTCTTAATATCACTTTTATTATTTTCTCTGCTCTGTTCTGCTTCCTCAACTACCAAAAAGTAACTAATTTTGTAAATAAGGAAATATTGACCCCCAGTCTTTTATATTTATAAATTAACTTAAAAGGTATATTTTTTATTGTAAAAAGTTGCAATTTTATCTATAAATGTGAATTATGAGAAATAAAGTATGTGACTGCTTTAATATTTAGCCTCCTGCTCAAGAGTAGCCCGTGGGACAGTGTGTTCGTTCTGTGAGCTAACGCGAGAGTTCCATACTAATGACTATAGCCAGTCCTTAAGTGCGAAAATTCAATAATGCTTAATGTAAGGGAACATGTAACACACAAAGGATGCAACTCTTGAGTTACAAAGATTGAGGAACAGCATAAAAGGAAATCCTGTGATCCAAATTTTAACAGTACTGGCCAGAAATTTCTTTTGCAAAGCTGCATTAGTTCATTTCCTTTAAAGAATAACAACAGCCCAAACAACTGGGTACTCTATTGACAAATGGACATTCAACAACTTCCTAGGAAATAAACTTTGCCAGCTTTACTGCTTTACTAGAAGTTGAGGCAGTGGAGCACTGCCAAGCCATTATTCTTTAGTTAACTAGTATCTTGCGCCTTGCTTTCGTATCTTGCGCAGTGCTGAAGGTGCGTCTTTAAGCTACTGGTATTGTGTTTTCAAATAGGTTTTAGTTCTTCACAAAATAGGCTATTTTCCTTACACTCTAGCCAGGAAATTAATTATGTTACTTAGATGAAACTGCTCTGCTCATTGACAAAATAAAGATGAAATGTTCATTTGTGATGGGCGTGTGACGACTGGGACAGGGAAAGCCAAAACTCTCTGACAGGATTCGAACCTATGACCTCCCAGAGGCACTCTAACAACTTTAGTTGTTGAAAAGACTCTTGGTGAGCTGCCTATTTACTAGCTTCACATGCGGCACGCATCTTGCATACTGGTAGGACCAGGAACTATCATCATCATCAAGAACTATCATTACCATTTAACTCTTCGATGTGCAATTTAAAAATTTCAAGCAGTCTCTCACATAGACTCTGGTCTGAATAGGGAGTAACAATATATTTGAATCAATTTCAGAAAATAAGTTAAGACAAATCCCAAATATATTTTGGTTTAAATGTGGTAAAGGTTTCCATATGAGCACTGCTTGTCCTAGCCCACCAAACTTTTAGTGTAGTACCTATCTCCCAGGCTTCACACAGCTTTAGTGACTAGCATTGAGAAGGCTAATATCAAATAACAGAATAGGCTATGACTTTTCTTCCATTATTTTTTATTTTCTATGATCTCTTGGGTCATACTCTGTTTGTTAACATTACAAAAAGAAGGAAAAAAGGAAAGAAAGTACATTGCAGCCTACACTCCACTTTGGCACACCCTTCGTAAGAGGACAGCGAAAGATAAGAAGAAAAAACACCTCGGAAACATCATCAAAATGCCCCTGCTGAGAGGTGTTCTGGTATTTAAGATGTTTGGCTTCAACCATGGCTCACTGCTTCCTCAAGGAGATGTTCACAATTAGAAATGTGACTGTACAATGGTAACCCAACACAGCATTTGTCACCTCCCATAGGGCGACACTTAGATGCCACTTCTAAGCTGCCCCCATACAGGAAGTTGGACTGTACAGTCAAACCTTGTCCCCCAATTAAAGAGGTGCCTTTGTCCTAGACACCGCTATTAATCTGTCACTTCCCATAAGAGGACACTCAGATGCCACTTCCAAGCTGCCCCCATACAGGAAGTTGAACTGTACAGTCAAACCCTGTCCCCCCATTAAAGGAATGCCTTTGTCCTAGACATCCGTATTAAATCTGTCACCTCCCATAAGAGGACACTTGGATGCCACTTCCAAGCTGCCCATTTACAGGAAGTTGGACTGTACAGTCAAACCTTGTACCCCCCATGCAAGCGAAAGGTTCTACCATACAGTCACACTTCTAACTGTGGACACCTCCTGAGGAAACAATAAACTGTGGTCTTGGCCACACAACGTTAACACTAGAACACCTCCCAGACAGAGACAGATTGATGCTGTCCTTAAAATATCCCTCTTTCCCATTCATTCACCATCCCTTACTTAAAGTATGCCAAAGCCAAGATTCAGCTGTGAAGCTAAAGCTGTTTTTCAAACAAAATTAAATAATACATACTTTTTGAGACTGACATTAGGAATCTTACAGCAAGTTAAATTATTATTACACTACCAGTATATACAATAAAGTTTCTTTTCTAAATCTTCTGGAAAAATATATGACCCAAAGATCTTATGATTCAAATTATATGTTATGTGATCCTCAATGTTTATGCAAGAAAGAATATGAAAAAAAAAAATCATTTTGGACATTATAATAATATGATATAAAAAGTGTCAATCTGGTTGTTAACAAGATGTTCAAGGAGATGAGCTGCTAATGGTGCTGCTGCTACTACCACCACTGCTATTATTGTTGTCACTACTGGGAGACTCCCCTACGGCTTCCTGAAGCCACTCATGAACCCAACGATCACCAAAATACGCTGAGACCTCCGTGGAACCAGGAGGAGTGGAGAAAACTGCACGCTCTGGAATCCTATCAAATTGAAGGTCCTCAGTTCCAGTAACATTGTGCCAAATCTCTCCTGTTGTGCCAGGAGTATCTTCAGAACTTGAATCATCAATAACAGGTGGCCTGCTATGTCTCCTTTCTCTTGAATGTACAACTGAAGAATCGCCAATTCCACAAGTACTGGTACTGGTAGATGAAGTACTGGGTGAAGATGGAGTGAATGGCATTGGCCTGTGTGGTCTACGAATAGTTCGCCTTCTACATGTGCTTTCAGATGGTGAACCGTCCCTCCTGGATGTGCCATCCTGACTCTCATTTTGTCTAAGAGGAGATCTACTACGACTCCGTTCTCTACGAGGTGGTGACCGGCGTAAGGAGTGTTGCCGTCGAAACTCTCTTTGTCCTGTCATTAATGTATCTGCCAATTCAACAGTAGTCAAGGAAACAGTGTGTGTAGGAGTCATCCCATCAAAACCAACTGTTGGGGAAGATGAATGAGATTCATTTTCCTCATTTTCTGAGAGTAATGATATTAAACCAGAGTCAACATCCTGTTGTCTATTTGCTTCAGAATGTCTTAGGGCATTGGCAAGTCCACTTCGCTGTGAGTATTCAGAATATAACTGATCAGTATCTCTCTGCGTTTTTAACTCATTCACTGTCTCTTCCAGTGTTGACATCCGCTGTGAATAGTCAGACACTGTCCGTTCCAATTCTGCCAAGAAATGAAATGATCATGGAATCAAGAATATACCTGTAAATAAAGCTGATCACATTGATGCAAGATAGCATTACCAACTAGTATAACTGAATGACTGACAAGTTAATTCTCCATTCTTAAAGTGACGATTTTTGTACAAGAAACCATTGCCACTTTACAGGACAAAGTGTTTCATTTAATTTTTGACGTCTTTTTGACATTTTTTGACAATTTTCCACATGATGGGATGGGAATTCCCTATCCTAGTTAATGGATTTTGACAGCCATTTAAGTGGCTAATTACATTGAAAATACATTGAAAAAGCATTGTTTTCTTTATGTTTCTAGTTATTTTAATTACCACCTTGTGGTAGCTGTACACGTTTACGTATTGAAGTTATCAGCGGGCAATGTGTTTTATCAAATGTTATTAGCGTAATACACTGGATATAAGGTTCTAAACTTCAACTTACATGTTATCGATTGAGATAGTAAGCTTGAATGTATCTTCAAAAACGGTGCAGTGTAAATCTTCTCAGTAAATTAATCTTACTAAGTAAGTTCATTTCGCAAAGTAAATTTCAAGTTCTGTTACTTGTGGTTGACTTTATTTTAAGTTTATGTTAATTTAATGTAGCTGACTTACCTTCGACTCGCGATTTCAAACTTTTCACGCAGTTATGGCCCGGAAGTTCAGCGAGTCGAAGTTGCAATCCACATCCTTGAGAACAAGTTGAAGAACAAAATATTACTCTTTGTGGACATTCCGCCTCATGATCAGCTTTGCTTCTCCTTGGAAAGGTTAATTCACATCCCTCGTTCTCGCAGGTCATGGGTGCAAATGGGCAGAGACTGGTGTGTGCCCCAAGTTGCTCCAGCTCCACTGTTTCAGTGCAACCTTGTTGAACGAAATCGCAGCGTATTTTGAGCTTGCTAATGATGTTTTTAAGGAGTGGAAGAGCAGGCTTCAGGTCTCTGAAGCGCACTTTCTTCCTACAAATTGGACAGGAATGTTTTGTGTCCAACCATCTTGAAATACAAGGAGAGCAGAAAACATGGCGACAAGGCAATTCCATAGGATTCTCCAAAACGCCAGCACAAATGGAACATATGAGCTCTTGATTAACTTCAGGAAACCTCTCAAGGTCGATTCCCATCGTTCTAGGCTGATTTTCAACAGGAATTTAGCTACAAAACACTTTTGCTTGTTGCAACCGGAAAACCACGACTGTGCTACACTGTGCAAAGAAAATTTTCGATTTTCCGCCTGTTTCCGGGTAACGCGCGGTAACCAATAGATACTAGCACCCAGTCTGTCCGAGATATTCGTTTGCGAAAGTCGTGATGTTCGGAAATTGACGAACGTCCACGATTTCAACTCGCCTTTCCTATTGCATGCCATATTAGGATATTTCCGGGAGATGCATTATTCATGCCGTCATATGCAAATCACCAAAATAAACTGTACTTTGCTTCACAAGCCAACAGAATAGGGATTTGGGAACATTTTAACATCATTTCAACATCTGAACCATCTTTCATTTAAAATGCCGTTTCAAATCTTGACGTTCTAGGTCCAGTCAGGAAAATACCTTCCCTGCTATTCTGACGAGTTTTACGGAATAATTACATCTGTGCGAAGAGTTAGGTGGCCGTGGTTTCGTGTGTTGATTTTTTCATGACGGCGGAAGGGAACGCTCGAAGGCCTCCATTTTGATTTGGTTTGATTTTACTTTTTGGTGGATCTAAAGATGGAACTACGTGTTGGAAACAAGTATCGGCTTGGTAGGAAGATCGGAAGTGGGTCGTTTGGAGACATATACCTAGGTAATTGTTGAAAACTTCAGCTGTTTTTAATACTCACAGAATTAGCTATGAAAGCTGCGGACTTACTAAGCTTACCTATTTGGCAAGCCTGAGCAGTTATCGTAAATGCGACATGAGTTCCTTTTTTGCAGTATATGTACATCGGGTACTTTTTTGTAAGCTGTATTTCAAGTATAAAGTACAAAAACATTGTCTGTTTTTAAAGGTACGAATATATCAACTGGAGAAGAGGTTGCTATCAAACTAGAATGCGTTAAAACTAAACATCCGCAGCTACACATTGAAGCTAAATTTTACAAAATGATGCAAGGAGGAGGTAAGTGATGTTAAAATATTTTTAGGTGTAGAGTTAACCTTTCATTATACAGTGCCCTTGAGCTTGTAACATGTTGTCAAAATCTTACAGGATTTGACATGAACCCAACAAATATTGTTTTGGTATAAACTTATGAATGCTTGTTTCAAACAGCTTAGACGATAACATGATTAGTATATTTAACGCGATAAACTAACGAGATAATGAAAATGATCAATGTTAGGGAACTAAAAAGCTTTGAAAATTTGTAGTTTCCGTAGTTTATAGAACTATGTGAATGACAGGATATTTTGCATGTACACAGCCTTGCTTCATGCTTCAGTGCTATTTCGAAACAATGAATGTAATGGACTGAATTAAGATTTCATGGAGACTATGAAGCGTGTTGCATGCTCGTTAATACGTGCCATGTACCTCAACTTCAAGGGAAGAAGAGGTGCTGCAATTCTAAAAACAAAATTACCTTCACCCTTGGGAAATCTCATTTATGATCCAGGTATCATCAAAAGCAGTGAATGAAGTTGTTTCCTTCCTATGGAATTTTCGGTTTGAACCATTTGAAAAAGCTTCTTACCTTGACATTTCTTGTTGGCTCAGTGTGAAAAATCCTTCTTTGTGACTCGTCTGAATTTCAACAACTCTGATGAGTAGGACAAGTACCATGCCTATTGGTAGAAAAGCTTTCAGTGATTTATTCTGTTTAACATCTTCAACAAAGTCAAGCTAAGGTTGGCCTTGTTAATTACCGGTACTATATAGGTGTTAGAAGGGTAAACTCCATTACTATTTAAGAGAAAATAATGGAAAGAGATTAAAAAAATGGGCAAATTTTGACTGTAACTTTCAAACCATTACATTTGTACAGTACATTTTTTTCTTCATATTTATATCTGTGAACTAAAAATGGTCAGAACTGGATTATTTATAACAAGACTATGCCCACAAGGGATCATCGGTAAATTAGAAAATTCAGTTATGAAAAAACAAAAAGTGTAGTGTTTTTCCAAAAACCACAATGACTAGTAAGTTTGAATGTAAAATGAATTTAAAGAAGTGGTTTTGCCCCCCAAATACAAAGTTTCAAGTATTTCCAGGCATGTTAAACAAATAGGTAGCATTATTGTGCTCCTCCATATGCTTTTGCTTACACTGACCAAGACTTAAATTTTTTTCCAAAATTTGATCTTCCAAATTGGCAGTGCAGCTTATCTATAGGTGTGGCTTATACACTGGCTTTTATATTAATCTGATTATTCTCATTCAAAAACCTCAATCCAGTAATTATTACTGGATTGAGGTTTTTGTGATATCCAGAATAATCAAGTTCAAAGTAGGGGTTATCAGCCAAAGCCGAAAGCTGAGGCTGATAACCTTACCTTAGCACTTTATTAGACATTAAACAAATAAAATGGAAGGCATATTTTTGCTTCTTTACTGTTGACAAGCAACACAAAGCACACAACTTGACATGATTAACATTAGAAATCCTTCACTGCAGACATACATGACTTGATTACTTGTGACCTTGAGTGTCCTTGGCACAATTATTGTATAATCTGCAGGTGCTGAGTTAAAAAATTCACGGTACGCTTACAGCCAATCAGAAAAGAGATAGTGAGTTCAATCTATAATAATGCTTGTTATTTGTGAGTGGCATTGATAATAAACACATTGTTGGATAAAATTTTGCTCTTATCTTCAGTTGGCATACCAACAATCAAGTGGTGTGGAACGGAAGGTGATTACAATGTGTTAGTGATGGAGCTACTGGGACCAAGTCTGGAAGATCTGTTCAACTTTTGTAACAGAAAGTTTAGTATTAAAACAGTACTACTCTTAGCTGATCAAATGGTGAGTAATATTCCTCTAGCTTGTATACAAATAGACGAGCCCAATGCTGTGTGGTGTAAGAAAAATTATGAGTCTGAGCCCAATGGTTCCTAATCATGAAATCCTGGGTTCCCAGCACTTATATATGAAAAAACTAAGTTTTCCAGGTTGTCCAAAGGAGAAAGTTAGTCATCTATGTCACACATGCACTTACAGAGACCAGCTCTGCAAGCCTTTTCACTAGGGATATAATAATAAAGAGTCTCAAATTCACTTCTTGCCAAGGTTTTGTCTTGTTTTTGGAATAAGTAGATTTTGATTCCATCAACAACCTTCTTTTAATCTTGGCTAAATAGAAGGTTCATAATAATGTAATCTTTAGTAATTTCAATTTAATTTATAGATCAGCATTATTTAGCAAGGAAACCCTGCTTGCTCAAACAGACTGGACAATAATAATTAGTGTTGGATGTTTGTGTACTTGAGGTTTTATATGTTGCCTTGGTTCTGTTCTCCATTTTGTGGAAATCCTTCAGCAGATACATGCTGTGTTCTGTTTTGAAACTGTAAATTTGATTGGCCATACTGCTGTGAAATAAACAGTAGCCCCCATTTGTAGCATAAATATGCTCATTTGTCTGTGGACATATCTGTTTTGAGAAGCAAACAGAACTTTGAGCTTTAAGGAGCAGAGAGCAGCAACATTCTCAGGATTTTGACCAATAGTCTAGGTCCCAGGGTGCAGACGAATGCCCCATATGTCTTATGTTCAGCATTGGTAAATGAATTATGTTTAAGGACAAGTATCCAAGCATATTTTTAAAGTTAAATGCCGTCTAGTGTGTTAGTATACTTAAATTTTTGTTCACAATATGCTGAACTGGGGAATATTAAGTCATGTGATGCATTTCGACCAATTACATGCAAGCAAAAATATTTGATGGATTATAATCCCTGATAGTCAACACTTGTGTCAGTATGTGTTGACTTGCTGAGAATAGATCCAGGCAATGGAAGCCGACATTCTGTTAGAACAGTAGAAATGTCTAATAAAAATTATCTACTGGTAATGTCAATCTGTTTTGTGCTGTATCAACTACATTATATTTAATCTTGGCAAACTTGATAGCTTTTAGTACATGTAGAACAAGTTTGCCCATTTAATATTTTTGTTCTGTGTGAATTTTTTGTACCGTTTGAAGGCAAACTTAACAATTCACTCTGTAATCCACCTGTTATCTTTCCCAGTACAATCTGTACCATATACTACTGCCTGTATTTTAATAGCTTGATTGCAAGATAGTTCTGTAGTATATTTTAGGGTAACAATATCAAGGTTGTTTCTTTTTATATAAACAGATCAGCAGAATAGAGTATGTTCATTGTAAAAATTTTATACATCGGGACATCAAGCCAGATAACTTCTTGATGGGACTGGGGAAGAAGGGCAGTCTTGTATACATCATTGACTTTGGCCTGGCCAAGAAATACAGGGATCCACGGACTCACCAGCATATACCATACAGAGAAAACAAGAACCTCACAGGAACAGCTAGATATGCCAGCATCAACACTCACTTGGGAATCGGTATGTTATGCATTATAAAATTTGTATTTCTCCGTCAATGCAAACAAAATGCTCCCTTTTAATTAGAATTCATAAATTATGGGTTATTGACCAAGCTTGTTTGGTCAAGATGGCTGAATATTGGCCAAGCTCCTTGTTTGCATGTATATGGTGTATCCATAAACATGCAAAAAAAGAATGATTTCATTTGTGAGGAGTGTAGTCTTTCCTTCTGTGCTTAGTTTTAGAGTAAGTTGGAGACTCTAGTAATTCTGCAAAAGACAGAATGTTCACTTTCCGTGCTTATGTTGAAGAAAACAAAATTTTGCATTCTGTCAATAACTTGCATTGATTTTGTCAAGCATGTTTCTAGTAGGACCATATGCGTTTTTCCGGCCCTATCACTTTGACATGTACAGCCCTCATATGGGACCTTTTTCTTATGGTTTTACATGAAAATGGTACATGGGACCATACAGGTCATATCATAATACTCAATCTGGAAGATACCACTGGCCTCCCATTTGGTCAAAGTGTAGTCTGCAAACCTTTTTCTTGCCCAGACACTCCAAATGCAGCTTATCTTACTGTGACCAGTGACTTCATCTACTGCAAGTCCTAATTCTGCGCTTAACACAAAGTTATAAGTGAATCATCTTTCCAATTTCAATTTTAGAACAAAGCAGAAGAGATGATTTAGAATCTCTTGGTTATGTGCTCATGTATTTTAATCTGGGAAGTCTGCCATGGCAAGGTCTCAAAGCAGCCACAAAGAAACAAAAGTATGAAAGAATTAGTGAAAAGAAGATGTCCACTCCAATTGAAGTTCTCTGCAAAGGATTTCCATGTAAGTTGTAACATCGAATATTAATTTATTACTTGTTGAAAAACTTTAGAAAGTGCCTTTCTTTGTATGCTCAGTCCCAGAGAAGCTAGATGCAAGGAAAATTATCCTGAATAATTACTCTCTGGAATGCAGGAGCCTGATGAAGAGTCATGAAGTGTCTTGATTAGATGTTGCCAGTTTTTAATTTTTTATGTACAAAACACAGCCTCTCCAACGTAAAGTACAGGCTCTGTCACCAACTTGTGGGGAGCAGGGGAGAAAACAAGCTTGCCAACACTATTAATTTAGTAATAGATTGTGACTTTTAAGATTGATTTATTGGTCAATAGTAAATTGCCTTTATTGTGATTTTGTTGCAGCTGAATTTTCCACATACCTAAACAACTGCCGGTCGCTACGCTTTGATGACAAGCCAGATTACTCTTATTTGCGTCAACTTTTCCGTAATCTGTTTCACTGTCAAGGTTATGTGTATGACTACATCTTTGACTGGAATCTTCTCAAGTTTGTAAGTTTGCTAGAATTGTTCATGTTTTGATTTGACATCATCACTGTCCTTAAAGATACATAGTAAGAACCTGTCTGGTTTTAAGTGTGGCCGGGGTCCTTGTGTACAGGTTTTGCTCCCAGCCCATTCCAACCTCTGGAGCAAACAATGTTCCACCTTCAATCTACGTCACCGCCTTTAAAGGATTCAAAAAGAGATCTGTTTTCACTCCTTCTATAAGGACCTCTGCATTTGGTTGCTTGGACAATTTGGGCCCTGTAATACTCCTACTTGCATTGATCTGAAGTACAAAGTTTGTTCTTCAGATCAGCCTTTCCTTCCCTGCTTCCTTCCTTTGGAACAGAAATACGTCCTGCAAGGGTTTGCGAAACTAAAAAGGTCTAAATTTGTTGCAGTTTTGAATAAACTGACTTTTCGTATTTCATGAATTCTATCTCAGGGTAGTGGGCGAGAACCAGATCCTGGTGCTGACCGAGGAGGATTGAGGGGAGAGAGAGAACGCGAGCCAAGAGAGCCAGACCGGAATCACCGAAGCTCCACCACCCGTGCTCTGCCTGGTGCAACCTCTGGTCGATTACGGGAACCAATGAGTACTGCCACACCTTCTCCTGTTGGTAGGTTTCAAATCTTTAATATGTGGACTGAACAAAAGAAAAAGGAATGTGTTTTTTTGTCTTTCTTTGGTGGGGATAGTGTCAAGTGGATGCCCCAGTTTCACTTTGCTACTGTAATGTTGTAGTCTGAAAAACTATATCAATGAAAATAATGCCTTTGACATGACTCCTTGCATCGTTTAATCATATTCTCTATTTTTTTGGTATAAGGAGCACAAAGGCCCATGTCACGTGCAGAAAGGGAAAGACGAATCACACGCCTTCATCGTGGAGCCCCAGCTGAGGTAACAGGCGGGGATCTTCCACGTGGTGACATATCTCGAATGTCTGGTGCCCATGTCCGCTCAACACCTGTGATGACTCCAACATCTTCAGGGACTGGGCTGAGACGAGCTAGTGGAACGAGACAGGAAAGAGAAAGTGGAATGATGGAACTCTCTGCCGTGCGCCACTCTTCAAAACATTTTACACGTAATCCAAAATAACTAGAGCTTGATATCAATGACCATCTGTTCAGGGATAATATTCAACACCACTGTGGTTTGAAAGAGACAGGAGTACTCTGTACGTACATGTATACACATTGCGTTTGTAGCATTAATAACTTCAGTTCCTAAGGAAAGCCTTTTTTGTATTTGTAGCATTTCTTACCTTCTTGGTTTCTTATAGTGTTATTTTTTTTCCTTGAATGTGCTTGTGAGGTGTATACTTCCCTGGTTGCAATCCACAGAGTGATGATAGACCAAGCAGTACTTCTTAGGCTGTTAACTTAGTGTTCATATTTCAATTCTCATTTTGCGTGCTATGAAATCTTTAGCCTATAGCTTCATTACTAATTTTTCTTTTTTAGAGGTATATGGACCTGGCAGAGAGTTGTAATATTTTGTTGTTTTCCACCATTCTTTTGCTAATTGTGGTGGCAGGAACACCATAAAATGGAATTTATAAAAGAATTTTAAGTGCATTTGTTTATATTTAATTGAAAACAATTGACATAACTTATAGCTACGTGCAAATCCTCTTAGTTTTCCCAGTGTGATCACAGGTATGAGAACAGCTGTTCTCTCACCAAAAACCCTTGTTTAATGATGTGACAGCGTGCAAGACTGAAGCTATATTAAGCTATATTTTGTATAGGACTTAAAAACAATTTTACAGTTGAAGAGTTACCCTGGGTGCTAGAGGTTTTTCTCCTACCGTTTGTTATTGGTCAAAGCAGATGTTAAGTCTGTTCATAAAATCAAGCTTTGACCACTTCTTTGACCCTTGTGCATAAGTGGTAAAATCTTTTTTTTTTTTTTTTATCCTTGTTTGTGAGGTGATAATACCATGGTTAGGAATGAACCAGCCAAATCCCCTGGCACTCAGGAAACTTAAAGAGTATGGCTGTCTAAAGTGCACGCACGGTAAACAAATTTGTATAAACTGTAAAATCAAGACCGAACTTACAAGTCATCAGTGTCTCTTTTTTTTTTTCGTGTTCTTAGTCTCCAACCACAGACACTCCCTTGCGCATCCCTAGTGCGCACGATTTTCGCGTTAGAGTGCGCGCACACGAGTAGGTGCATATACACGGCAAGCTTAGCGTAAAGGGATGGACCGAAGAATTTTTGTATGAATTGCTAACTCACTGGGCACCGTGATTTCGTGTACGCTTCCCTCTATTTTGGGACTGCAAAGTAGGCGACCTTTAGATCGTAGCTGGAGTACGAGATTGAGTGCAACTCGTAGTCAAGGATCGAGACAGTGGACGTCCACAAACGCACTGTCCCTCTCTCGCACAAAAAAATGAGGTCAATATCTAGCCATCTCTGACCGGACAAGCTTGGCCAAGTTAGCGCCATCTTGCCCGCTCTGGTAGCCAATCAGAGCGCAGGATTTTGTTTACAGAACCATTCATACAACTCGGGAGAGGGCCTACTTCCAACATAATTGAGCGGCATGCTTCCTGAGACCCTTACCCTATTTAAGAACAAACTCTGCGATTTTCTCGACCCTATCTACACCTATCTTAACCAAACACTTGTTACCCAATTTATGGCCCGACTCTTAAATCAATACCCTATTTCAGACTTGCCTTACAATTAGTTCCCTAGTTTTGAACCAATGCTATTTGAAGGCAATGTTTCCATAGTAACGACAAAAGAGTAACTTATAAAACAAAACTAATTCAAGAGGAGTAAAAAAACCATGCCCTATTTCAAACTAAAATGGCAAAAAAGCCCTGTGGAACCGCACATACCAGTATAGCCCGTATAAGGGTCTACTCCTGATCTAGCTGGTCTATAAAAGGACAGTGATTTACGTAAGTCGCATGTGCTCCTAAGCCTATTTAATTTGCTCGGTTTCAGCGAGAACCACTCAAAACGACTCACATTTTAAACATTAGAGCTATATATTATCGGTAAATGTGCGACATGAGATTTCCGGGTATCAGCTACATGTAATCATACTGAAGGTATTCTCAATATCAATGTAGCACCCTAACTCTTCCGAATACCACCTCTTTCCCCACTACTCCCGAAGAAAACCAACAACAGCTAACAGCCAACAGCAGCCGAGGATCCCATGAAAAGTTAAACCTTGTGTTCTACCAAGAGAATATACTGCATGGGGATTTGAACAACAAACGAGAATCGATGGCACTACTTACTAATCGTGCCATAATGAACATCAAGCAAGTAAGCACGCGCGGGCCACGTGATTGACTATTTTAATATTTAAGTACAAATATTGTTGCCCAAATCGTGTTTGCTAACATATGCTGCATCTAACTATTCTTCCCTCTTAAGTACTCTTTCAAAGAAAAGCAGTCTTCTCGGGTGTTCGTTGACTGCTGTCCTTTTCAGAGATTGAGATGGCCAACTGATTAAAGAAAAATGGCATGCAGAAATTTGGTTTTAGAGTGGTGATAAGAGGTCTCCATGCATTAAGAGACTGTAGCCATTACATGACTGACCAAATATTCAAGTAAGACTTTTATATTTCAAGAGCCTGTGTATCAGTAGCCTCCCACCGCAGGTTACAAAGTGTTATGAGTTGTTAGTTACACCGTAAAAGGCCAAGGCAAGAATTCAAAACCATCACAATGCATATTAATGCTTTAGTATCACCCAACTAGTGGACTAATGCAAATCCTGCATTTTGATTGGCTACGCTACTAGAGGACTATTAATAATAGTCATCGAGAAGCGAAATTGTTTCGTTTTATTCCCGAATACATCTTTCTTCAACTTGCATTTGCTAACTTTATTATTGCTTTTTCTGTCCGAGTTGGGTGATACTAAAACAATTAGACCCTTCGCCCTCAAGGGCCACGGGTCAATAGCGGGCTACGGGTCTCATTGTTAAATATTAATTAACTGTAAGGGAGAGAAATAAGCCAAGGAAGGCATTCAAATATAGCTCAGCTTTGAACAGTGACAGTGGCTTTCTCCCAGTCACATTACAACTCTGTTGGGAAGAAAACAAAAACAGATCCTAAAGACCTATTTTGGAAATCAATATATTAAAAAGATAATATTTAAAAAATCGTAATTCGCTCGTGCAACAGTGGAGATTTTCATCTCATCGAACCTAGAAATCTTAAAATTTCCAAAGTAACAATGGCCACATTCACCAAAGCCTCTTATCTCCCCGCCCCAGCCCCTTGTAAAGCGGCTACAACATTCAACGTACCACAAAAATTACCGAAAAGTCCTGGTATCCGATGCTTTTTGGAAGAAGATACGACTAGGTGTTAGGATATCTCTGATTTAATTTCCAGCCTCACGAATAACAAATAAACTAAGAAATACTGAGACCAAGGCCTAATGAATAAGTAAATTAGTTTAAATCGATCGATCTCTAGTTTTGTTTCATTCCCTCGATGTCTTCAAAACGCTTTAGGTTTTCAGATCAACTTTATTCAAGAAAATTGCGCTTAGCAGTTCAATTGAATGGAGAACATTTTGAAATGATTACTTTGAGCTTATATATAACCTTACAAGGTTGGAGGTTCCAACGTCAACTTGTATTCAACTTAAATTGTTTAAGCGCAGGACTAGATATATATATATACTTTTTTCAAATTCCTTACTGACTCTCTATAATAACATTCATGCAGTGTTCTAAACACAAGTCTCGTATATTGTAGTACGTGTTTCAGTTACAATCTTCCATTCTCGCTTATGACTACTTCTTGATCTTGAGCTTAAGTTCCTGGTGGTTTCGCCGCTGATTTTCCGTTCAAGCATCGGTTCTCCCGTCTTCGCGCATTTCTGACATGGCGCACAAAGAACCGCGCGGAACCCCTTACGAAATTTTTTGTTCATAAGTCCGTAGATAAACGGATTACAGGAGCTGGAGAGGAAAGTTAAAAATGTACTTATTGCGTCTAAAATGCGCGGGATTGGCTGAATGATACCAAAACCGTTCAACAAATTAACAATGATATGTGGAGTCCAGCACGCAACGAATACGCAAACAACAACGAGCAAAAGTTTTGTCACTTTGAAATCTTGAAAAGTGGAGCGCGTTCCTTTTCTGAAACTCGCTGATACACTGTTCACACTCAGTTTTCGACTGTGTCCGCGAATGAAGCGAAATATTCTGTAATACGGAACGGTGATCAAAATGTATGGTAAAATGAACATAACGATGGCTAAAATGACGGTGTAAAGAAGGTGCTCGCTTAGATTGAAATAGCAAGTTGCCTTGCCAATTGTGAAGACGTAATGCGACCAGCCGAACAATGGCGGGAGAGAGCATAGTAGCGACAGGATCCAGGTGACAGTGATCAAAGCCATGGTCCTGCGACGGGTAAAAATAGAGGAAAACTTAGCTGGCTGTACGATACACCAGTATCTGCTGATACTGACCAGCGCAAGCGACCACAGAGCTTCAAAGAGGAACAAGGCGTTCGTGAAGCCCGCGATCCGACACACGAAATCGGTCAGCACGCAGCGGTTGTAAATGACTGTTACCAAGGAAACAGGGATGTTAAAGAGGCACACCCCGAGGTCTGCAATGGCCAAGTTGCTTATGATCGAATTCGTCACCGTTCGAAGGCGCCGCGTTCTGCGAACCAGGTAACACACTAAAAAATTCCCTGGAATACCAGTGAGAATAAATAGGCACATTCCCACCGCTTGAATAATCCTTAGCGCCAGGAAATCGCTTTGGTCCTGTCCTTGGTTACTTTTGCGATTAAACTCTGTCAAATTCATACTTTGCTTTGGCTTTAAAAATTCGACTCGTTACGGAAATTATAAAGTTAATTCCCGTCAGTCCGATTAAATACAATTTCAATTATACCTTGTCCTTGATTGCTGTTATTCCGTTGTCCTTTAGTAGCGAGAAGCTTTGAGGGAAAAAAGTTCATAAGGGTTGCTCCATCGCCGAGTCACTGTTATATAATTACTTGCTTTTTTTCACCCAACTTGATCATTCGTTAAAGATGGTTTCCTTCAGCTAGTTGGAGGTCTTGTGATCTAGTTGTTCACCTTTAATCCAATAACAAAAAGACTTCACGGGCGCTCAGCTCATGGGTGATAAGCCCTTCACACAGTTTCAGACTTTCCCGTCGCCACACGGCAGAATACGATTCCTGCTCCCCGGCTGACACAACAGATGAGATCACTTGTGAACTTCTTTTCTATAACTGAGCGCTATCGCTAAATTTTTTTCGCCGAGATGCACAAACAAAAGCGAGTCAGCCGTCATTGTTCCGTGACAGATGTTCTGGCCAAGTTAGGGCGAAAATTTATTAATCGGCCTATCAATAATCCATGGTGATTTACGACGTGTTTTGCATTCGTAAAACGCGGTGTACATGAACGATGCGGTGTTTAAAATTTGTGCTCGTTCATTTTCTAATCACTAAGAAATAAACGAAAACTTGTTGAAAAGTGTTTTCTTTTCTGCGGGAAGAGGCTCCGCCAAATTTGCATAGGCATCGTGCAGTTCCTGTCTTTTTTACGCCTTGGTTAATGAAAAGACTTTATTTCGGAACAGCTGCCGTCACTGATGTTGAATTTCATTAACGTGGGTAATTTTCACGGACCTTTTAGCATATCATCTTTAACGCTCTCATATAACATCTCGTTATGGATAAATAATCAGTCTGGGTTTTCATTTTCGGCGTTTCAATTAGTTCATGACATTGTTGGTGTTTTTTTTTCTGCGTTGTATCAGGACAAACCTCACAGTCGTTTTTCACTGCGAAAAATAAAAAAAAAAACGTTTTTTAAAAAGATATCCTTACCCGGCGAAACCGCGATTAACGTCAAAGAAACTTGCCTTTTCAAAATATTTCTAACTGTAGTTGAAAAAAAAAAATCCAATTATGAATAATATGATATTCAAATTGCTTGCCCTCCTATAGAAGAACAAATATCTTAAGCCGTCCATCTAGATGAAACACTCCGCAATAAATATTGCGGAACACATGTAATCATAAGTTTTATCCTTGATAGAATTAAAAACAAAGAGCAGCTACAGACATAAGTTATTACCCAAGAAATTGCGAGTGTAGCGCTACAATTAAAACATCGACGCTGGAGTCTTTTCTTGAAAGGTAACCATTAATATATTTGAAATTAAGTTACTCAGATGCATATCTGACTAACTGTCTTAAACTTAAATATGCGTATGCTTCCGCATGTGAATGCAGGCTATTCATGCAGTTAAACTTGGCCATATTAATTTTTAACGGACATGGACTAATTCGAAGGAAAATATTCAAGAGCAAACTTCAGAAAGCAAAGCCAGTTGATGTAAAAGCTAGCTACTTTAAAAGTCTCACTTCTTTAAGTGATATGTATTAAGGTGCAAAGTTGAAGTGCGACGAGAGTTTTCGTTGAATGAGTTAAACGAAGTTTTGTTCCAGTAAAAGTGCCACTTAATTGCTCACACCAAAAGCTTTCCAAAAGAGCTGTCGACACTATCTGCATGACGGATCAAATGGAAAGCTTGAAGGCCCGTTACTTCTTCCTAAGAAAGACATAACAAATTGTTTTGACTGAACAATGCTCGAAGGCGTCGGTAAAACTGTCAAATAGCACTCATGGACTGTGCCATACATTTCAAGTGTACTCAAGTTTTTAACGTATTTTTTGAACCGTATCATTTGTTTTACTGGGGGACGGCTCGTGTAAATTATTCATTCGTATTTTGCTCTCACTTGCCAGCTTTTTTTCCAGATCTGAATCTGAGTCAAATCCAGACTACTCGTTTATTCTTGTTCTAGTTGACATTGTCAAAACAGCATGTTCGTTATATTCACCTAAGTACAAAATGAAAGAAAATCCATTTACTAGCAAAAACCCAGACAATATGCTAATACGTTTCACATATTATATTGAATTCTCAATAATGTACTTCCAACAATATCTAAAGCGCTTACATCGTAGAAGTAGAAAGTTTTAGAAATGTTTGACTGATATCCCGGCTAGAAGCGTTAGAAGCAATTCAGATAAAGAATAAATGGCTCACTTCATCAAAATTAAAATATCGTCACCACGCAAGGGAAATTTCAGAAATGTTTTGTCGTCCTTTCCAGTGTGTAGGCGGCGTGTGGGCGAAGTACCTACCAGCTGTTGTCTTGTAGAACGTTTCTTTCTCTTGTTTCCTTGCTTTGCAAGAGACCGGTTATTGTCAGGCCATCAGGAAATTGAAGAAGGAGATGTCACTCACTTTCATAGAATTCCTGTCAATCAGTCTCGTAGTTTTTTTGGATTTTTTTTTTTTGAAAAACAAAACAAAATCATAAAAAGAAACAAAGGTAAACTGTTGTCTTAGAAGATAGCTGCAAGTTTCTCGACGTGGAAGAAAGGTTCCTCGATTTCTTATCTTTTCCCATCGCGCGTTCGCTTCCTTATCGATAAATTAACAAAAATTAATGAATATTCCACTGCATGAACTCCGGACATTTCCTAGAGCGTCATGATATATACCCAGTGTAAAGGCGACGGTTAAAAAAAGGAACATACACAGAAAGTTTAATTCAGTTTATGTTCAACTAGTCTGGCGTTGTAGCGGACCAATTTCCCGGGGGGGGGTACTCTTTTATATGGGCTATATAGGTATGTGCGGCCCCAAAGGGTATGGTTTTTCAGCCGTTTTGGTCATAAATTGGGTATCGATTTTAGCCATTTTGCCGCCATTTTGGTCATAAATAGGGTATCGATTTTTTCACTCTAGTCTTCAATTTGATTTTTCTTTTAGAAGAAGCTACTTCTTCATCACGTCCTTCCTCTCCCATCCGCGCTTTGCCTTCCTCTAACTCGTTTAACGCCTGCTACGCAGGCTAGATAAAGCCAGCGACAAGAAGAGTCAGGTCATAAATAGGGTATCAAGTTTTTGGTCAGGTCAGAAATAGGGTAGGGAAAAACACAGATTTTGGTCATAAATAGGGTAAGGGTTTTGTAAGCGGGCCGCGCACCCCTACCCAAACTTTCTAGGAGTACCCCCCCGGGACCAATTCGTTCTATTTGAATCATTCGAAGCAAAATATCTTTGCTACGTTCGCTCTTTTAAAAAGTGTAAGTTTATCTCGGATTCTTGGTACGGATCAGATCGATATTTTTAACCTCGGGCATAGCAGTTTAATTTCGAACAAATTATCGACGGAGGATATAGAATCGGGATTTTTTTTAATATCGGCTGCGAATTGCGGGAAAATATTCATAGCTTAAATAAGATTGTGAGCAGTAATCATAATCATTAAATTGACTTCGGACGCGGTTTATAGATTAAACTAAGTCTGGCGGTTTTCTAGTTGCTGAGGAAAACGATTTCCGACTAGTGCATCCTTTGACCCTACAGAACTTGAAAATTAATCAAGCAAGCGCAGATATATCGTACATCCTTTCAATTCCAATATCCAATTTTTCGTCTGCGAAAACGAGTAATGCCTCTTTTTCACTTAATCTGTCGTACGCGCGTGAAGCGAAAGAAAACCGCGACAAAAAAAAAAACAAAAACGCGCGAAACCGTGGGGTCTGGTCTGTTACTAAAGAGATAAGCTCTAGTCTCTGAGGTTATAACGTACGTTATGAGAAAATAATGTATTTTAAGTACCGTTATGTTATCTTATGAATTGTATATCAATGTAAGGTATATTAATGCTACAAGTGAAAAATAAAATACAAAAAGTTACAAACTAGTCAATTTTAATGGCTTCTTCTATCTTTTAACTGTATGTTCAACAAATAGGTATGAGCTTCAGATTTCTGTCCTGCAGTGGTTGATGATGGAGCAGCCTGAACCAACTATCATATTTAGAAATCATGAGTGAAAAATCTGCAATTGTTATTGTATAAATCTACCAGTTATTCAAAATCCTCTTCAAAGACACTTTGAAAATGCAAAGGAGCAGCTACCAGTTTGTTAAGAGTCACACACTGCTGGCTAGTATGGTGCTTATTGCATTACTCAGATTCTTTATCCTTGCTGAAATCATGATTACTAATAAGAAGTGTCTACATTGGCGTTTACCTCAGACATTTTCTATAAAAGTGTCAAATTAAAACTTTCCCTTAAGTTACAAGAATTTAGTATATTTGGCTGTCATAAATACCTTTTTGTTTGTTTTGTTTTGTTTTTGTTTTTCAAATGTGTAAATACCG
>OMLO01000321.1_pt1 | contig 29470 bp, 15 predicted proteins | sample 1674811 | NCBI WGS metagenome assembly OMLO01 (sample SAMN06265003, study PRJEB25207) | coral metagenome | isolation source: Coral host | place: Mexico:La Bocana,Puerto Morelos, Mexico | collected 2008-11-13
TCTTTCAAGATTGGCCAAATTTTGGCAATCCACAAAAATTTGGCAAGTTTTTGAAACTAGGGGTGGCACTTATTTCATGCTACTTGTTCACAGATTTATTACTTAGCAAACAAAATTGGCTCTAGTGAGTCCTGGGCCTTTGATGTTTTTCATGTCACAGTCTGTGTATCTTGAAAAGCTTAGCCTAAGTTTTTCAATTCTGTTGTTTGTAGTCTGCATTACTTTTTTCCATCCTTAACCATCCTTGTTTCTTTATGGTTTATTATGATAATCTTTTTGGTGTTTTTTCTGTCTTAGTAAACTACTATTTTCAGGTTTCATTAAAAAAAAAAGTAAAAGCACACTTACTTTGACAAAACACTCTGAATCCAGAAGAACATTACTTGGCTGTAAGAAAACAGAGTAACCATATTAGCTTAAGCAGTGACCTTAAGCTCACCATGGACCAAAAGAACACTTAATTGACTGATAAATGACTAAACTTACAACAAGTAACATGAAAAACTTTCAGATCTATAAATTGATGGTGATTACTAGTAATAATGAATTGTGTGTTTTCAGGTCATTCTTCTATTTCATTTCAGGTACATCCTGCAATGAAACTTAAAACTTGAAAATGTCTTTATAAATTACCACATGACCCTATGTAATCTATATATCTGATCTGACAAAACCATCTCAAAAATCCTCATCATGCAGACACATACAGCTAAATACTGGAAATCATAAAAACCTTTTGGTCTCTGTGGATAACATTCCCAGAGTGCAGGTACATGGCAGCCTTAAGTATCTGCATCAGAAATGATCACAATATTATGATGAGTTTACAATATTGAGTTACTTCAGGGAAGTGCTCTCTTAAGTCTGACGTCACATTATGAACGATAGATAGCCCAAAATAAAAAAGAGTCCCATTTATATATTACAATGACAAAATCAAGTTTCCACCATAACAAAATCTTTTGGCTGATATTTTACAAAGAAAGCATTTACTTAATATTCTGCTTGTATAAATTAGTTTTTAGACTCCTTTATGGTCCATTATTTGGGCCAAGAATTTAGAATATAACCAACGATCATTTAGGATATTTTTCTTTTCATGATGTTTATATTCAGACACCAATGATATGTAGTAAACAGTCATAACTGTGGGAATTTTCCACAGCACAATATAAAGAACACAAGAACCATATTGGTCAATCACGACAAGAGCATGTAATTATGTTCGTAATTAATGGATAATTAATTAAAAATTATCCTGGGGAAAACAATAAACTATTAAAAGTTAAAAATTATTTAAGCTACAAAGTATCTTAAGGGTAAAACTGCCAAATTTGAGAAGATGAGTTGAACACTTTGTGACGTATATGTTTTATTTTTATCGATGCTTGGATTAATCTGTTACATGTTTGTATGACAACTCTGGTATAAACCATACTAAGTCTTGTATACACCACACAAACAAATTGTCTTCCTGGCTGTTTTGAGTTGTAGGTTTGGTGTAAGTAATATTCTTGTTCTTTCAATAGAAAACACGTTCTCTGCACAAAGCAATGATCATTACCTGGTACATGATATATCTTTTGTGTATGTCTTTAAGAATGTTGCCTTTCTTTATCACATTGTGAAGATCTGTGTCTGTGAAGAAATAAAGCACTTTGCTACATAAGAATGCGATCATCAGTTATGGTCTAAATCTGTTAAGTGACATAGTTGAATAAAGTTGCACACTACAAAAAAAGTATACACAATGATGACATGTGAATTAGTAAGGGGAATTAGAAAGAAGTAGTATTTTTTAATTACCTAAAAAGTTCTTCAGGCAATGCCTGAAACAACTGAAAAGTTATCTGAAGGTTCAACATGTTATACTTAGATTTGACCATAAAGCTTTTGAACTGGGTAAAATATTAATATTAGCTTTTTTAACACGAATTTGCAATGGAGTCATCAACGTAAATAACAAACTAAATCCATAGTCACTGTAAGCTATATTGATTTTGACAACCCAGCTAACTTTTAACTAAATTTGACAACGCAACTTTTTTGTTCTTGTCATCAAAAGGATAGATGGTTTCATCCTGTATCCCCCCACTCCAACCTCTCCCACCCCTCCCTAGGAATCAGTAAACCACCAAACAACAAACAAGTCCCTGTAAAGAATCTGAACTATTAAGGCTGTTGTTGTGATATTGTATGACAAAACGATAAATTCATAATTTGGTCAGTGTTGAAGCTTGTCACAGTCACTCTTGACTGCCAAATTCAACATGTGCATATACTTTTTATGTAACTTTTGTTATGTACGTAATAAGCTTGACATATTAACTAACTACCTGTGAGATCCATAAGCTTATATCCAAGTTTAAATACCTAGACGGAATTGCTGTTCCCTAAAGAACTTATCATCGAATACGTAGGTTTTATGTCACATGAACCACTTGTTTATATATCGGCTTCGAAACTGAAATAATTATAATTTTTAAAATTTAGCAAGAAAACTTGTAAGCGAATACTCGAACATGCAAATCATTTATGATATAAGCTTAATGATACCAAAACAGACGCTATCGCAAAAACGAATTTCTCGCCTTGCCTGCCAATTTTGTATCAAGGCAATAATGAATGATTCCTATCCTTAGCAAGCTGTACTATGCAATAAGAATCCTGACCGCAATAGCTTCAAGGTGGAATCAACTTACCCATATATTCAAAAACCAAGTAGATGTCTTTATCATTGTCCGCCTTTATCACGTTTAGAAGTTTAATGATATTTTCGTGGTCTCCGAATTCCTGAAATCAAAGACAGGACATAGAAGCGGAAATCAACGCAAGCTGACTAAATTTTGCGGTGAAATAAGAGAGAGGCGCTATACATGAACAAATTTTCTCAGAGAAATTATTCAACATTAACATTAAGCCGGTTAAATTAACATACCTGAAGAAAACAAATCTCGCGAAAGGTTCGCTGAAATGGAAGTTGAAATAAAAATACTCATAAGAGAAGATAATTCATTCACACAAGTAAAAATCGAAATGGCGTCCAAAACATAAGCTTACAGCATCCAGTTTAACAGGCGTTTACCAAACATACCTGAGCGTCTGTTTGATTTCTAAAGGCATCAAAAATCTTTTTTACAGCGACAACTTCACCTGTTCGTCGATCTATAGCCTTCCAGACGATTCCATAAGCCTATAAACACCAATAAACTCAGTTTAAATCGAAGAAATGCCGGCAAAAAGATGACCACTGAAGAATTATGGCGCGCATCGCGCCAAATGATAACGACACGAACGACGGACTCACTCCTTTTCCTAAGCGTTTTTTGATTTCATACTTCTTCGTTATGTGAGCATCAATTTCAGCACTCATGATTGAAATCCTTGCTACAGTCCAGCGATCGCTTCACATCACCAAGAATTCTTTCCCAACTTCTGGACAATACAGCGTTTACTTCGTGGTTTAAAACAGAACTTAATCGATTCTGTGTTCTGATTGGCCTACGTGAACGGTTTATTGTAAATATAGTTGCTATGGCACCTTCCAGAGCTATACGATGATGTCATTGATATCTGTTTCTGGACCATTTGAAAGTGGAATAACTTCCTTGTTACACTGGCTGTAAGGTATAATCCATTCAATTTCTGAATCACCAGTAAAAAAAGACACACCCTCTTGTAGGAGGGACAGAGGAAGAGGAAAAATGGGCATTTCTTGCACGGACACATTTTCAAAGTCCCGCGAGTGATCACTCTTTCGACACATGAATGAAAGCAATATGAAGTGAAGTAGATCTGAATGTTATTCACATTGGACATGTCTGCAGGATGCCAATGATATCTAGTACATGCAGATGCGTCAAATTTTGAGTAATCCTTATCTTATCGTGTATTATTATAGAATCAGACAAGTGACAGTCACAGTTGATTGGCTTTGTGCATGTGACATGTTCGTGTTCTGTCGCCTGTGTACAAAACTAAACTGGACAGAAATTGAAAAAAAGCACTCTTAACTGCTTTTCATAAAACCTTTTTGTGCCGCAAGAAATGATCGAGATTCCTCATTAACGTCCCTGTTCTGACCCGCTTGTCCGTCTTTTTTAACCAAAAGATACGAGCCGCTCGCCCTATATTTAGAAACCGCCAGTCAAGTGAACCTTGAATAATTTGATCGAACACGTAACACTGACGCAAGTTTTAAAAGGAAACTTCATGGAACTGCTTTAAAATTTAATATTCCCGTCGATTACAGTACTCTTCTCGCTAAAAATCGCTTATATCTGCTATTTTAAGCTTCTTTATACCGCGCTTAAATTTCTTTTTTAATCAATTCTTTTTGACAGAAATTTCGAGATATTGAAAGGATGATAATGGTTAGTTGTGTAAGTTGTCGTTGCACTGACACACGTGACTTGCATGTATTACCGAGTACAAAAATTATAGCCACCAAGCCAATAAGCTCTGTCATGAAACGGTCCGGTCAAATCGTACCCACCTGGCAATAAGCGCTAACTTCAAACAAGCCATCGACGCCTAGTATCCCTAACAAATGCACTCGTACTTGGTCTGTCACCCTCCTCCGTGAGAAAAGGGGCGAAATATAGTTCTTATAGTGTGTCGAGGAATATCGTGTAGAGAAAACTGAGAAGTTGATAATTTCACACAAACATTTACAAAGTTTATTCCTCTTTTATTTTCACTTTAGATATGTCAGGTTATAACACAAATCAAACTATGAAGTTACCAGAGTCTGCACAGCAGCCTTTTTGAGTGGTGGAGGAGGGGGGGAGGGGGGGGAGGGAGGGGAGGGGTTTAAACAGGAATGCCTTAGCGTCAGTGGGGAAGGAACGACAATGCGGCGAAGTGACCGGATACCCGTGAGTCGGCTCCCACGTGACCTCTGCATAACTTTACTTGTACACGCAAAACGTGCGAGAGAGACCGCGACATCGTTCTACCGCGTGTTTAGTGCTACAGAGCGTTTTTTAAAAGAATTTTTATCAACAGCTGCTTCTTAAACTTTATTTAACTGCCCTCTTCATGTCAAGCGATTACCTAGTTTCTATTTATATATTTTTGTTTATATATTTTGTTTATATATTTTTTTTATATATTTTTGTTTATATATTTTGTTTATATATTTTTTTATATATTTTTCGTTTATATATTTTTTTCGATTCGTTGATGTTGCCTGATGAGTGTGGTCACTTGTTGACCATACGAAACAGGTCTGTAGCAACAAAACGATGAATCACTCCTGAAGTCCTGAACTACATTTAATGAATATATATTTTTGTATATATTTTTATTTGTTTTTTAAGCCGGCACGGTAACGAATCCTACAATCTGATTGGTTCTTAGCGCGGTCCGGATTTTCCTATCTCTGGTCACAGTTACGCTTGCCTGAGTTTTTTTCCGTGAGTTTTTTTTTTTCGTTTGAGAGCTTCGAAATAAGTTATTTACCGGCCTTTTCACTATACGGACCTCCCAGCCGGCAAATAACATATATATATATATATTTCTTTACCTTTTGGTCGAATTCAAACAGACGTTTTGAAATTTAGTTTTTAGTAAAGACCATTATTTGAACATATAAACTCTTTAAAACTTCACCATGTTGTTACAACGCTAACCACAGATATTGGAAATGAAAGGTAAGTGATTTCTCATTCTTAACATTTTCATACTTTGACCTATTTTCAAACTAATCATGTCTTTCAAACGAGTTCTTACCATTAGTTTTCGCAAAATCGATACTCAGGCTGAAATCAATGAAAACATCATCTCTACAAACCACATGTTCTCTATATACACTGCGTTCGCGTATTGCTATTGTTTGGACAATCTATTGATACACGTGTCCAGAGGTTTTTAACTTGCTGGGATGACCCCAGAAGGAGCTTTTGCTTTCTGAGCGTTCACCACACACAGTTAACACGATCGATAATTGTTTATGTATACTGTAGAGTCACGGTATCAGCACACACTTTGCAACTAATTGTTACTGGCATGGTAAGCACTCTCTATCCACTCCCGAAAAACACATTGAATGAGATTAACCGAGTGTCTATGACTGGCTAATTAACAACCAATGCGAATCATTATAAACAAACCAGACGTAGGTTTTCTTAAGTTGACTTTGTTGTTTAAAAGGCAACTTGGAAGTAATTCCAACTGGTACATCCCGGGTGGTACATACAGAGGTACATATAGAGGTACATATAGAGGTACATATAGAGGTACATATAGAGGTACATATAGAGGTACATACCTTCTGGCTGTTCACTTAGTCCTTATGGGGAAAAATTAAGCGCAACCCTTTTACAGAGTGGTTTTCAGACACTGATCTGTTCGGTGTCCATGTAACACACTAAATCATGTTTTGTACATCTTAAAAGCTCACTGCATACTTGTTTTAGGTTCGTCTTTCAAAATCCATTCAAATCGTATTCAATATTACGTCTTTGGTATTGAAATTGATTTGTCGACTTGTCAAAAAAGTATTTGTTAACTTTGCAACATTTCTAGACGTTCCTCAGCCAGGTCTATCGCTAGTCATTTATTGATTCGTTCTCTTTCACTTTCATCCAAGCGAGCAGTGTTAATACAAGCCACAATCATCTGTATAAGGCTGATTACTTGCTTCAGTATACAGATGGGAAGTGTCAGCCAAGCCACAGCCACCCAGCTGCCAAATGAGTAACTGCCAACAGACACTAGACGAAATAACATTAAAAACAAGAAAAGGCAGATTAATAATGGTAAGCTCAAGTATGATCTCAGTCTAAATTACGCGACCCGAAGTTCAATTGCCCCTTTGTTACATCCATTTTGAAATCGAACAATTTAATAGCCTAGATACAGGAACCACAAAATTTTGGTCAGTACCATTACTTTTTAAACCAGTAGCCGGTTTGTCAAAAACCAGAACCGGAAACGTGTTAACATCTCAATATTGTGAAGACATGTCAACGTGATGTGATTGCGTCATGTGATTTGTTGTTTTGTTTAACTATCCCATTCTTATTCACTGAGAAAAAGATGCGATTTAGATTTAGTGAGATTTGTGAATAACTCGCACTGCTGAGAGCCAGTCAGACTGCAAGGATAACCAGTGATTTCATAATGGATTTAATAAGGTCATATAGTGATGTTTTGTTTCAAGTTTCATGTCACATACTTTATTCTGATTAGTGCTAACAAACAATATTTTTTGTTCTGCCATCTGTTATCATGTGCAAACAATGCTTGAGTATTACCACCACACTAAGACTTACTGCTACTGATGCCACCAATAACTAGTCAACACCTTACAGGATCTTACAGACCTTCTAAACATCATTTAAGACAAGGACCTCACAGGGATCCCTAAAAACTCGTTGAAAGATGCTTAAATAAACGATACTGAATCCATGAATTTGATTGGCTCCCCTTGCAAAAAGCTTTGGGTTTCAATGGTAGTTTTGGAAAACTAAAAAATTCAATGGCCTGTATTAATGGCTTATATCATGAAAGACGTTTGTCCTTGCTTTTGAGTATGCACTAGCATTGTCTTTTTTTAACTCTGCATCTTTTGGGGGATTTCAAAATCCATAACTATTAATAACTATAACTATTGGCAGCTTTAGTCAGTTGGTATTGAGAAAAATGTTGCCTTGGCCTTGAAGTAGACCACAATCAAGAGCTAGGGCAGTTTTTCTTGTTCTGGACCTCCTACTGGCAAATAGCATACATCAATTTATTGAAATACATTCTTTTTCTTCACAAATTACAACAACAAACTAATGTGTGAACAGAACTAATTTTAGAACATTCATTGTCATGGAATACTACTGGGATTAGTTGCTACTGCAATAAATAAGCATACTTACAAACTGGTCCAGATGTGAAATAAGTCAGGTATAGCATACAGAAAAACAGTTCATTACCAGCACACATGATAAAGAGTACTACCTGCAGATGGAGAAAAAATCTGTTGTCTTTTATGCAATAATAAAATAAATGGAAGCACTGAAATATTGTACAATCAAACCCAAATCACAGCGATAAATCTTCACAGTGATACATCTTCACACATATGAAGTATTTGTCAAGAAGGTGTGAAGCATTTTCTTTGGAATAATATACATGAAAAAATTACTTGATTCTGATTGGCTGAGAGCAGGCAACTCAAGTATAACATCAGTGCAAAAAGTGTAATACCAGTGCATATTACACATCGTAACTCTGGATTATGATTGGCTGAAAGACAATATTAACTTTCTTAAGCCAATGATATCATGTAAAATGATAATGAAAAGGCTTTAAGAGAGATCTTCTGGCACCTCCTCCATGCAAATGTTTTCATGTTTATATTATTAATAAGTAATCAGATGGTTTTTCTTGTTCAATTTGGAATTAATTTTCACTTGTGAGTTTTTCAAAAAGCTAAAATTGCACTCACTGAAGTGCTTGTGCAATTTCAGCGTTTTGGAAAACTCACAACTACAATTTAATTCCAAATTGAAACCCTATGGTTACCTATACAAATTAACTTAGGTGGAGAGTAGCAGATGGGTTGTACCTACAGTTGGAAAGCATACTTTTTTCCAAACTACTTTATCAACACTTCAAAGACAATCCCACAATTCAGTTAACAAACTAAAACCTTGTTATAACCTGCAAAAAATATCTTGCTAGCATTTTTCCCACAGATTTACTTCATGTCTTGTAAGATATTAAACTAATATTAGAACATTTCAATAGGTTTTTTGCTAAATTTCCAGACTATCTGTTCTGTAAGTTACAAGACCAATGGAAGACAGCTAAGACTTGATTACCCTGGAGTGATAGTAAATCCTGAGGAAGAAGTTCCCAGACAAATCTATTTTCTTGTGACTAGCTCCACCTTTCAACAGTGAACTGCAGAATGAAAAAATACATATACAATGACATTTATGCATTTGAAAAATAGATTTCTTTCAGGCATTTACAACTTTCTACTGTTTTAGTAAATGGTTTGAACCCAGGAGTATCAGCAGTTGTATAGTGTGATCGTCTGGGTGGGGTTAGTTCTGAAAAGAACTGTTGTTAGTGACTGATGTTTCGACAACCTGGGTGGAATTCATTTTCAGAGTCAAGTGAGTAATGTTTGTCAGGTGATGATGTTATAAGTCTGGTCCGTCAAGTCCAATACTCTCAACTACATTCCAGTGGACAAAACCTGGAGTCCAGTGGAGTCCAATGTTTGTCAGGTGATGATGTTCGTCATGATGATAACATCTACATGTGATGATGTTGACATTTACTGACCTTCCAAAGCTGACTCAATGAACAGGGACCCAAAATCTATTACTAAGGTGACTATACCTTACATTAGTGGCACCTGTTAGACCATTTCACGGTTGCTATAGCCCTTCAACACCCTTGTAGCCCAAAAACCTAACACTATGTTATGACACTTGCTGACCAACGCTTAAGACAGGGAAAAACCAAACAACAGACAGGCAAGCAGTTTACAAGATCAAATGCTCTCACTGCCAGGCTTCCTACATTGATGAGACTGCCAGAAACCTTAACACGAGACTGACTGAACACAAATGAGTCACAAGAAATGGTGATGCTAACAGTCACATTGCTTTACATCATCAACTCACTAACCACACATTGACTGGTACACTACCTAATGCTTAACCTACAGTACAAACTATTTTCAACGACTGACTCTGGAAAGCTGGTACACTAACTTAGAACAAATGCCTCTTAACAGATGTCAACCACTAGTGGCGCCTTACAAACAACTTATCCACAACTTAAACAAGGGATCATGTGCTGTAAAGGCATCCATGGTTGAGTGTTGATCGATACCCTTGATTGATATCTCAATAGACACTCCATCAACAGTTACAGTTGACCGATAGTCGGCCAAGTGGCTATGCATCAATCCCTAGTCAACTCTTGACCAACAGTCAAGCAAGATGTTAATGAAGTGCCAATCAATTATCAAACGAGGTGTCAATGAAGTATTGATTGCATGTCGATTGAGGGTATTGTTCAAGGCTATTAATGGACACACAACCACAGAATCCTTTAATTATCATTATTATCACCTTTGTACATGGATCCAGTGACTTGCAATATCTAAGCATATCAGCATTTGAAAAACAAATGTGTACTTCGTATAGAAAACAGATAACGTCACAAGTAGTGCTGTGGTGACACATCTGGAAATTTAGTTAAAAAGTGTTAATAGCAATATCATTTTACTTATCATACAAAAGAGTGATACCAAGAAAAAAGACTTTTAGTTACTGTAATGTAATATGGGAATATACACTACGGAATGCTGTTGCTTGCCTTCCAAGTGTCCTGTTCCATGGACTTCAATTTGAGCAAACACAGTACATCAAAGAAGGGAGTGCATAAACAGGGTTGGCATAAAGGCTAATTTGAAAAATTATCTCATTTTGTACTGGCAAATCTGGCCTTGTAATGAGCATGTTACCTGTCAGTGAGCATATCCAACATGGCACCAAACATTGTACCTGATAAGAAAAATATCACATCAATACTGCATCAGCAAAAATTATAATGTTGTGCCCCTTAAAGTTACATATGACAAAAGATTTAAGCTTTTTTAAAAAAATGAAGGAAAATAGTTCAGTAAATGATGAAAAGGATAATGTTTTATTAGTATTGAGAAAGGTATCAGAGCGAAACTGCTTTTCCAAAAATTTTATAGATGGTTTTTCCTTGATAAATTGCAGGATACTATTCCAAAATAAACATCCAATAATAGTGGTGCAAAATCTCCTATGTTAGTTCAAAATGGGGGTATGAAGATAAGAATGGGAGATGCACTGCGGGTATTGTAAATATGTAGCTCACATACTAGTGGACAGGTATATTAGGAAACTTTTCATGGTGGAAAAAATCATAAAAGTGCATAACAATATAAAAGTGCATAACAAGGATAAGGATAAGTAGTGTGGAGTTATGGTTTCATTAAAGGGACATCATTTACAATCAATGGTTTGGAATGTTACGATTTGATTTAATTAATGGCGCATTAAAATTATTTCCCCATAGTGTACAAGCATAAATAAGGTAAGGATATATGAGAATAATACCGACAATCAAGTGTTTCTTTTGATACATAACGATTTAACTAAACCATTATATTAATATTTGTGTTGATTTTGCCACACATGTTGTCGATGTGGCCATGCCAAGTAAGGTGACAATCACTATACACAGCAAGATATTTTACGCAAATGAACTTTTCTAAATAAACGTTTGCTACTGCTGAACAGTTAAGCTTAATATGGCGGATAAAGTTTGTAACTTTCCTAGAGGTTCTCTTTGGTTTGATTCCTTTTCTCTTTGATCAATCGTCTAGCAAATTACAATTAAGCTTACTTACTTTGACCAAAATATCTGGCCGCATGTCCATCGAATGCATCAAGTAAGCCACTAAGAAGATACATGCTGGCGGCCATGATGTAGTCGGTTGGCATGAAGTAGAACGACAGTATGGCCAACACAATCCGTGCATAACCTATGAAATAAATAGCTCCTTTTAACAAAGATCTCAGATAATGGCCATAGAAGAACGAATTAACGACGTTGTTTGGTATAGGGCCGTTTTCAGGCCAGCTGTCATTGAAGGTGTTGCAAGGATGGACTCTCTAACAACATTTAAGAGACAAGTACGAACTTTCAAAGTACTTACCTATTAAGTTAGGGATGAATAGGAACACGTTTTCCTTCATTTTTCAAAGCAAATATATCCCAAAATTACAGAGATCAAACCCAAACGAGCTTTCAAAAAGATCCTTTTAGGGATAGGGTGGGGAGTGCGGTTCAATGCAAGTACTCGTCTCAGACGGTTTCAAAAATTATGTGAATGGTGCTTGCAGGCTAGGTTCCCAACTCCTTTGCCTTCTCACCGATAAAAGAGCACTTTTGAAATGTTTTTCCTGGGCCTTCTCAAATGCGATTTGCCGTTAACTGGGATAGTCACCCATAACAACCAAAAAAGACCGGTATAGCCTGGAAACGAGTCTGAACGACACGTCGCCCTTACTCAGTAATTGATTGAAAACGAGGAATTAATTTACGAAATTTTTTAGGGAAATCTCACACCAAGATGGAAAACAACGATTTCAATGATCGTGGTGAAGAACGTCGTAGACAGATCCGCGTTTGGACCGATGGTTGTTTCGATATGGTACACTTCGGTCACGCAAACGCTCTTCGACAAGCTAAAGCAATGGGCGACGTCCTTTATGTAGGCGTTCACTCTGATGCAGAAATCACACAACACAAGGGTCCACCAGTTTTTAACGAGGAAGAAAGGTACAAGATGGTTAAAGCGATAAAATGGGTCGATGAAGTAGTTATGAATGCTCCATATGTTACAACTGTCGAGACTCTTGACAAGCACAACTGTGACTTTTGTGTTCATGGAGACGACATCACCCTGAGTGCTGATGGAAAAGATACGTATGAGGAAGTGAAGTCTGCGGGCCGATACAAGGAGTGTAAAAGAACTGCAGGGGTATCAACCACAAATCTCGTGGGAAGAATGCTTTTGATGACCAAGGAGCACTTTGACAGGGCACCATCACCGATAGGAAATTTGGACCCTGGTCAGGTCAGTGGGGCCAGTTCTGATCCATCTGCCAAGAGCCCCTGGACTTGTGTATCCCATTTTCTGCCCACCTCACAGAGGATTGTCCAGTTCTCAGATGGCAAAGAGCCTAACCCTGGAGACAAAATCATTTATGCAGCAGGTGCATTTGATCTCTTTCATGTTGGTTTGCTGGACTTCCTTGAGGCAGCCAAGAGTGAAGGAAACTACCTTATAGTTGGCCTTCACACTGATCAGGTTGTTAACCGCTACAAGGGAAGTAACTATCCCATAATGAGTCTGCATCAAAGAGTGCTGAGTGTCCTGGCATGTCGTTATGTTGATCAGGTTATCATCGGTGCACCCTATAAAGTCACCAATGAACTGTTGGAGCAATTCAAGGCAAGTATTGTTATTGTTATTGTTATTGACGTCTTTCTTTTTGTTTTAAAGCCTTGGGCTCTAAAGCAGAAACTTGAAGACTTGTTGTTCAAGGGTGGATGATTTTTTTGTAGTTTGTTTATTTTTTCAACAATACAATGCAGTACTTAGGATACATTACCTACAGTCACTTAACTTACAAAAAAAAATGTTACAATACTTACAATACATTACTTACAGTAACTTGCTTACAATATACATTACAGTACTTACAATATATTACTTACAATAGCTTGATTAATGTACATGGTATGAAAAAATTAAATACAAAGCAAATAGTTATTAACTTAAAACAAAGAAGATCAACTAAATATAACAAGGTTATTTTCTACTGAGTTTTCATGACAGCTACCAACTTTTCCCACCCCCAAGGGTGGATGATGCTATCCACTGGATAAATCGCTGTCCAGTAGATAGCATAGTTTTACTGACACTTTCCTCATCATCAACACCACCTCCACCATCATCATTATCATCATCACCACTACCACAGTCATCATCATTATCATCATCATCTTCAATTATGGTGTAAGGTCACCATTAGAGAGAACACATCTCACAATTGTGCCCTCTCTGTTGCCATAGACCCCAGCTGGTTTAGGATAATTCACCTGAGTGTGACCTTCTTTTCCTCTCCTATGCTACCTTATATACTACAGCACTAACCTACTGGATGTTATCGACACATCATATAGTTATATCCACTCCATAAACCACCAGGGCAACTGCTCTTGAGAGCCTAGGGTCTCTCATATTTGGCCTTTAGTATTTCAAGCCTATGTTTAATTATAATATTTGTATCGTGTTGCTTATATAGGTGGATGTAGTTGTTCATGGTAACACTAGTGTTATGATGGATGAAGATGGTACAGATCCATTTGCAATTCCAAAAGAACGAGGAATTTTCAAGAACATCTCCAGTGGCTCAACAATTACAACTGCTGACATTGTTGAAAGAATAATTAAGCACAGGTTTGTTGATCTGCTACACTTGGGAGTACTTGTCATACAGTACATCAACTTTGACTGGTTTCTTTGTGATTTCTAGACACCAGTAGCAGTACTGTAAGAGATGTAGATTCCTTTACATTTATAATAATCATTTTCTTTTACCCACATACTGTAAAAGATGTTGTGTCACTGACATACATGTACTGGTAATCCTAAACATTGTTGTGTGTTAAATAGCAGTACTAGTAACATACAACTCATGGCCTTTTCAAAAGCTTATACACCTCTCAATCGGATACAAGTCAAAATCTAGCTGTTGCTGGAATTACTGCCAGGTTTTCTGAGTTTTTCCTGACCTTTAGAATTAAATTAAGCACCTTCTTTGTAGTTATTTTAATGTTGTTGGTTTTTATCCATTCCTAAATTTTTGTAGCAGTCAATGTAGCAAGCATTGAGAAGTACATAACTAAGTGAAGTTAACAATATTTTCTATTTCTCTTTTTTTGTAAGAATGTTGTATGAGGAAAGAAATAAGAAAAAAGAAAAGAAAGAAGCTGATTGTTTTGCAGCCATGGAAAAGAAGAAGTTTGAAAACCCAGAAGAAAAGCCAGAAGTGTAACTGTCAATTTTGGATTGCAGTGTCATCATCAAAGTCATCATCACTATCATATTTGTTGTTGTCTTTGTTGTCATCATCATCATCATCATCATCATCATCATCATCATCACAAGGAAAGTCATTATTTCATTTACATGCATGGGTTCATCAGTGTGGGCCTTTCAGAACAGATGCAAACAGCCAATTCCATATTTTAAAGATTGTTAGTTATAATTTTATGACTGGGAAAATTACTTCACTGTGATTGGCTATGAGCAGGCCAACGTATGATTAGTTTATTATGCTCCTTGCGGTTCAAATAAAGGGCGTATTCGTACTTTTGTCAGTCATGCAATGTAAGTAATTGTATGAAAGCTTGAGCAATTAAGAATATATAAAACTTCTGATATTTGAAAATTCTTACAAATTGCAATCACTGAAAGGCAAATGCAATCTTACTGTAAATCCTTAATTCCATTCACACGAACAGAAATGGCATCATAATATTGTTCTCATATTTTGTGGGAATGTAATTTCACAAAAATGAGAGAGAAATTCTTGTTGACTCATATTTTGCAATTTGGCAGACAAATCATAAAGAAAGGAGTTTGATTTTCCCAAAATTTACCAAATCTTACTAATTTACCAAAATTTACTGATCTGAGTTTACAAACAGGTAGTGTCAGGATGAGTGCCATAGATTTGCCCCATTTTACAATATTGAAACAAAACTTGAAACAGGTTGATCTGATTTTTGATGCATCTTCTCTTTGCATCATAACTCAAACAAAGTGAATGTCATCAAAATTGTGTATACTTCTTTCATGTTCTAGCTAATTATCCATTTTTAGCCAGCATTCAATTTCACAATGTGTTTGTAGTTACCAGACAGATTGCAAAACTTGAGTCCAGTGAAGAAAAGATGTGACAATGTTGCAAGTGGCTACTATGCCTGTGTACAGCCTTCCAATAAAATAAACCTAAGGGATTTTTTAGACCATGATTGACCACATTTCCAAATGCCAAGAAGAGAGTTGAAAATACAATGTATAGCAGAGTATTTTGACAAACTTTGAGGTGTTTGGAATGTGGTCAAACACAGTCTTAAGTGTTTGATATATCTTCTCAATCGTAAAAAATCTATGCTAAGTAAGGTCAGATATCACAGTCATGATTTCCTCTGTTTAAACATCATGAATTATTAATGAGTTGGAGAAGTAAGTATGAAGGAAGAACAAGGTCCTTTCAATGTAATTGGATTGCTCAACTACCATCAGTGATCAGATTTCCGTTTAGGATAGTTTGTTTTCTTTTTAATGGAGAATCATACATGTTTTGACCACTAACATTACTAAATATAATTTACATCAAATTACACTACATTCAAGCTATTTGCATGATAAAGTTATGTCAGTTTTCATGAAATTTTAATTTACTGTAGATATTGCATTTTTGTGTTTATTTTTTTCATGTTGCTCATTCTTTTAGTTCTGGAGCAGCTGTTAGTAACTATTTGCTTACAACAAGGTTGCTGAGGTTACTTTCATAATCCTGCATTGTATGTAATGAGTCCCTAACTTGGCTTTAGGAGATCCCTAGAAGAGCCAAAAGTTTTCAAGGTACTAGAGTTTACACATTTTGGTATATTTTTAACATTGCTGAGCATTGTTATATACCTACCAGGTAATGGATTTTTATTCAGATTGGTAGCACCATTATAATGTATAAACCTTGAAAAGGGTTAAACAAGAATTATGTGAAACTTTTTAAAGATAATTTTCACCATCCAATTTGAAGCACATGCTTCATGTCAAAAAACTGTGCCAAGAAAAACGATTCAGCTGTTTGGGAGAATAGGAGAAGATAGGATTGGGGGGAAGCTGAGACAAGTTTCCAATCTGTCTTGTCATCCTCAGTGCACTGCTTTTTAGTTGGTTCATGTGCCCTGACAGAGATTTTGTTGTTGTATAACTTCTTCAGTTAAGCCTTAAAAAATGTCTCTATTGACTTGGGTTCATGGACAATAATAGGTTAACTTTTCATTTATACTTTCTTAACGACATGACATTCTGGTCACCACAATGCATGTAATTCTAGTGTTGTGTGCTCTTACTGTTAGAAAATACTTCTACTTCTTTGGTGATAACTTGAACATTAATCTTGGAATAAACTTATCCCTCTTTGAATTTGTTGTGTTATTTTATAAGGAGTGGAACGTGGAATTGATAAAAAGATGATTCACTTTGGGCTTTTAGCCAGAATTTGAAATGTATTATCCGTTGACCTGTTGACCTGCTAGCCTATGACAACAACGAATTAAAGCCAGCATTATCAGGAACAATGTTTAGTAGCTAGGCGACAGCTGATGACCATGCGTTTTGGTAAAAAAAAAAAACAAAACAATTCTTCCATTTAGGTGGGCAAATGGCCATGATGAACCGATCTGTGGTCAGAAAAATAAATTTTCCAATTTGTAGCTTGGCAAATTCACTGTGGTCATAACTGGTTGTCAGAAAACAAACTTTCTGTGTTGTGTAACTCGCCAAATGTAGCAATGTCAACAAATACAAATACAGAATTTAAAAACATTCATCGATGCGTACTTGCAGGGTCGCTGGTCAAATCTTTATTTTCTCAGAAAATATTTGATATACGATAAGTGTTGGTTTTTTTCTCGCCGGCCCTTGGTTTCGCCCTTTAGGACCCCTTTAGATGAAAGTCACGTGAATAGATATTGGTCAACATGACACGAGCGGAGGACAAAGAAAAACTCTAAATCTCCAAGAGAAATCAAACTGATGACCCCCCTCCCCGCACATCGCGCGGCCGCTCTATCCACTGAGCTACGAGAACTAATGGAAAACAAGATCATTTAACTGAGTTCATATGTTCATATTTGACATGCTGACCACTGATAACAGTGATCCAGTCAATTACATTTGCCAAAAAGGAAAAATATTTCTTGAGACTAAAAACACATAATCACTCTTTTCTTGTATGATTGACAAATTGGAAAAGTTGTCATTTGATATGCTCCTTGACTTTCTTCTCGCTTCTTTTAATGGCTGTCTACTGTCAATTATAATTTCTTGTATATTTCACAGTTACCGTATCGTATAAAGGAATTCTGATTAAAGTTTGGTTGAAAGGAGTCCTCATACGCTGCGTTACGAATGCAATTAAAGGATAATGGAGCGATCATTTTATCTTACACCATGACTCCACTCAGTCGTCTCTTATCAAAGATTTGAGGGATGTCAAGAAAGCGCGGTTTTCCCATCATCCCCGCGTCGTAATTGAGACGTCTGGGGTTCCTGTGTAAGAATGGCGAATATTTTGCATGTTTGAGACCCTGCTATATTGTCACGCATATTCAGAACGACGCGTCGCGCGATTAGTTGACGGGAGCCCACCTCGATCTCTTGTACAACAAAAGCTTTTTTCAAACTTAAGAAATCTCACCGAGCCAAATTTTTATGCTAAAAGCGAGTGAAGGTGACTTCAGCTCTCAGCGTCATATCAACAATATACGTTTGAAAACATCTTTCTGTTAGCAGGTACCTTGGACCAATTCCAGAGAAAAAAAATAGAAAACAAGCGTTCGCCAAACACATAACAAAGCGGAAACGAATACTGAAAATGCATATTGTAACAAAGCATACGAGAGTGCTGCCTGAAACATTGCTTTTATTTCACAGCTCGCTTGAACTTGGAAGCAAATAATTCTTCACAAAGAAATAAGCTACTAGAACGTGCAGTGATACTGAAAAGTAAAACACGAAATAGCTAATATTATTTATTCGGATACGCTTTCATTAATTTTTAAAAGCCCCAGAGTTGCAGCGTCACCCAGCAGGTTTTAGAAAATTGGTTAGTTGTCAAAATGGACCCACAAGTAGAAGAAGAAACGCCTTCAAAAGGTTGTATTACGCTGTGTTTCGAGCGTATAATTCAAAAGTTGATTGAGATTACCCCAAAATACATGTACTTCATATTGGCGGCTGATGGATAAATTGGTTCGTTCATTCATTAAAATTAAGAGACAACTATATGGAACCCAGCGCTTCTTAGCGTTGAAGCAAAGGCAGCTAAAACTTGTGGCTTGTTGGTCGAACTAAAATGGCCCTGCGATTACACAACACAAGACTGCTTGACGACGGTATCTGTTGTTTCAATTTTATCTTCGAAGAATTTTCCAGTGTTGGAGAGAATGTGTATTCGAAACCGTTCTTTTTCGCTGGGTGCAGATGGCGTTTGCAGGGTGGAGTGAAGGGAGGGCAGCTTGGAGTTTTTCTACGTTGGCTTGGCGGTGGAGAGTACACTGAGAAAACTAAATGCAAGATTAATTTTTCGGTGGAAATTATCAACAACAGAGATCCTTCAAGGTCCGTGAGAGCTGGAAATATGGCTGATATAGATGACTTTCCAAAAGTATCCTTCGGTATTGGTTGGAGCAAGTTAGTTCCTGCGGAAGAAATTGAGAAACCTTACTCAGGCTTTTTAGATGAGAATAGTTTGTTTATCGAGATCAAGTGCGCTTTAGTGCAGTTTGTATTTGAACAAAGATTGGTCATCAACCTTTCATCTCGTACAAATTACGTGACCAGTTCAAAGTTTTCTCTGTACGGTGAAGAATGGTATCTGGTTCTTTATCCCAAAGGTGAACCAAAGAAAGACTCGGCTGATGGCGGTCAACAGCAAGAACATGCTGCAGTGTATCTGCACAGGGAAGAACCAGGCGTGCTAAGATTCAAAGCTACCTACTCAATTTTTGTACGTGGAGGCCGTGAAATCCAAGTTACCCATCACTTCTGCAACAACAACGCTAGTATAGCATTCGGCATCGAGAAGTTCACTCGAAGTAAAGATCTCAAAGCCATATCAAAAGGAGGTATGGTATCCATTGGAGTCAAAATCACAAGCATTGAACCATACTATTACTTTGGTTTTGATACAGAATGCTGGTCGCCTCCCAATAACCTTGGACAAGGATGCTCTGTAGACAACGTATTTCCTTTAGCTCTCAAGCCTTCCTCAGATGACAAGAAAATGTTGGATTTCAAGCTGATGTTTGACCCCGGGCCCAAGTTAGAACACTCTGAATTGGAAGACAGTGCTTATTACGCGAAAATCCTTTGGAGCGTCAACGTGGTTTGTGTTAAAGATCACAACAGAAGTGTGAGTGTCCACTCGTGGGATGTCCCAGGGAGAAGTGCTTTCTGTCACAGCCAGGATGAAATTTGCATGAACACAACCTTAGAACTGAATGAGGTACTGTTCAAATAATCCAGTATTAAGCAAGTTCTTTCTCCCAAGTACACAGTCTCCCGGGACTCCTATTGTAGAGCACGTCAATCTGTGGTTCACGTAAAGTGATGTTCACAGAGTCAGTTTGATACCTCGTTGCCGGCTCGCTACTCTGCTTGAACCTTGAAGGTTTCCTTTTCGTTTAGTTATCTCACTGATTGGTCAACAAACTCTTGACCATTTTCGCAGTTAACCTCAAGGAAATTATTATAATAACCACTGTACGAAAAATCTTTGTATATTGATCGAGATGTTGGTTGAACAAATAAGTGATTCGGCGCTTCAGTGCCTGTTTCCTTGCATGCTATCCAGGCACGTTGGTCACGTTGGTTTTATTCCTTTCTAATCAAGGCATGCCAAGAATAATTCAGTACTGTTTATTTTTTCCAGGTCCTCAACCCTTACAGTCCATACTTAGATGACGAGAAACATCTTGGAGTTAGGCTTCTTATAGCAAATGCCAATGAAGTTTATGATCCTCTCTTGATCAACTCTGACAAACACAGTGTCGCAAAGCTGCGAGAAATGAATGCTCAGACCAAGGCTACTGTTGAAAATTTCTGGTAAGATTTTCGTGTAATAATAGAACGATTTCTAAGACATGCAATACGCACTAATCACAGCCAGTGTGCTGTTTTCAATAAAAATCAATCATGACTGGTGCGTTTTCCGAGCCGAATTTGGACGTTTATGCTTTGGTTTCTGATAGAATCACTACTTTTTACGTTTGCTTGTTTGCTGCAGTTATAAAATCACCGTGTGAGCGTCAGCTTAATTGCTTGCCGTTTATCTAACAAAATCTAACCAGGTCAACCAGAGTATCAGGGGGGCAGAAAGAGCCATACTTCACCAGATGAAATTCTTACAATATTAAGAAAGGCGGAAGATTTGCTGATTCAATCTCTAGATGATCAATGCAATGGTCTGTTTTTAACTAACATGCGAATCAATGACTTCGTCTGAAAGTATAACCTTTTACTATTTTAAAGGAAGGATCAACTTCACGATGTCAATGCAGAAAAAGACAAAATAATAGCTGACAAAGACGGCGAGCTCGCAGCTAGAGAGGAACAACTAAACGAGAAGGAAGCAACTATCCAAGCGCTGAAAGATGAGATCACAGAAAGTAATGAATACCTTGCAGAAATTGAGAGCACTGTTGACGAGGTACTGACTTCAAAAAAACTTTCTCTGCTGAGAACTGTAAGCATTAACCAAAGACTCCATAAAACATCAGTGAGTGTTTTTCCTATAAGTACTCGCACCTATTCTCAGAAAGCTTATACCCTGTTAAAAAATATTCTAAAATAACAATAAAATATTCTTAAATAACAACCCAGGGGTACCTGCTAAGTGATCTTGACATGTTGGCACAGCAGAGAAATTATTACATGGAAAAGCAACGAAAAAGAAAAATATAAAACGTCAACAACAAAAACTAGAAAAGAAAACAAGTTTTTCCGGTAGATTTTGAGTCAACGACAAAACTTCCATGACAAGTATTTCTTTCGCCCTCATTTCCAACGGTTTTTTCTTTGTCCAGATTGACGGTAAGAAAGTGAGCAGCATTAAGGATCTCATTCAAGAAGCTCAACCTGAAGAAGAGGAAGTCAAAAAACAACAGAAAGTTGCAGAAGAGTTAAAGGCTTTCTTGATGGTAGGTGTACGTAAACCCGCTGTGTTTTCTCCTTGATTTATTATTTTATTTCAAACTGACTGTTGAGTGACCTATCACAGGAGCACCTTCCATTTACTGTCAGCCGCATTTCAGTTGTGGGTGCCGCTGGCCAGGGAACAACCATCAAAGGAAACCTGGAACTAGACTTGGCTGTGTTTGTCAAAGGTACATTGAAAGCTTCTTTTCTCCTTATCACCGGTGCGCAAATTAAGAAAGCCTTAGAGAAGAATTAACGGTCATACAAAGTCTGTAACATTTGTCACATTAACCTCCATTTAATTTAGCTCCTCATTTCAGAAGTAGGCTCAAATAGCCCTTTGATCTGGTTTCACCCTAGACCTTTATATTTAGCTTTCCATGTACGAGAAGGATATGGAAAGATTTGTATACCCAGCGTCAAATTCAGAAAGCCTTAATGGTATATAAATCTCTAAATGGGTTGGTTCCTGAATACCTATCTCTAAATTTCTAAAACGTAGTGGAATGCGCTACTCTTTAAGGGATTCCGAAAACAAACTGTTTGTGCCTCTTCCACGAACAAACTATTAGAAAAATAGTTTCAGTTACAGAGGTGCAGCTCTCTGGAACTGAGTCTACCCTGCAATCTCAGGACGATAAAATCTTTTAATCAATTTAAAAACAAAGTTTCTACCGAAATCATAACATTGTAAGTTACAATATGAGACACGGCATTCCTGGAAAACAAGATTAGTTTAACGTTTAAATTAGGATTTACTTCATTAATACTTATTAATTAGTTTTTAGCATAGATTGTTTATTAGTAACTTATTATTTTTTTTTTCTTGGCTTGTGAGCGGGCGGAATTCTCTAAATCCTGCAATCTGATTGGTTCCGGGAGCGGGCGGAAATTTTCGATCTTGCCCGCTCATGGAGCGATTCCGCCCGGCTAGCTCGCTGTGTGACAAAATTGAGCTCCCTTACAGTAAGAAAAAAATAAACAAGTTATTTACCGGCTTTGGGTCGGTCCGTATGGTGAAAAACTGTGACCTCGGGCTTGAAAATGCCGAAAAGCATTTTCAAGACCTCGGTCACAGTTTTTCACGATACGGACCTCCCAGCCAGTAAATAACATATATGTATTAATTTTTATTATAACCTATAGTATATAAGCATTGTTAACCTGATGATTTTTTACCCTGTATAAACAAATGTAAATAAATAAACAAATAAATAAATGCCCTTTATAGTCTGCAATCTCCCTTTCAAATTTAAATCAAAACAGGATTGAAATGCATAACCACATACACCTGAGAGTTAAGAAACTTTATTTTATTGATTAGATCTCCCAAGGACTGAACATAAGAGCTGGTTACCAGCCATAGTGTTCACTATCAAGACCTTACTGAAACAGGAAAGCTCTAAACCTGCAGAGCACAACCCGCGTGATGACAACCAGCCCACTATGGGCAAACTGCCACCATGCTCAGATTTCACGACAACTACAACAGCTGTGTTATTCAAATGCGATGAAGTCAATGTAGTGGTCATGCCTGTTAATGACTGGGAGCCAATGGGAGGTTACATAGCTTTGTATAGACAATCCTTGTGCCAGCCAGCAGATGCCCAGCTATTGTAAGTAGCATTTCGTTAAGTATTTTGCAACACTGGAAGATGGGGATTTGTTCAAATATAATCTAGATCTGATTTTTTTTCTTTTAGAGAGGGCTGCTGTAACACAGGCTAGGATGATTGTTGAATCATTTTATCATCCATTTCCAGATATTGTTTCCCTCTGTAACAAACATAAAATGTGGGAAATGAAGAAATGATGCAAACTGTTTAATGGTTTGCACCAACCTGGAAAGGATGGACTATCTCAAAACAGGCAAAACATAGTCCATACTAAGGAAAATTCCTTTTGTGGTATTTGCCTACTTTTCTGCTCATACAGATGCGGCTAAACAATTTTCTTTTCTGTCTTCCTCAGCTATAACATTGCAGTATGTGAGAGACAGACAGACTTTATTTCCATGCAGACAACAAAGGTATTCTTGGTTCTAACTTTATCTGTGACCACTGTGAGTGCAAATTATATAACTATTGCAAACAATTTCTTAGGTCCTGGTCAAATGTAGAACTTCATGAGATGAACTAAACTGAGCAAATTAAGTTCATGATAAGTTTGACATTTGATTCAGCTAAGTACATCCAACTGACTTATGATTTTATGTGAAATTTGACATTTGACCTGGGCCTTATTAGCTATAACGAGGTTAACAAGTGTTTGTCTAACATTTAAAGGTCAATAATGAAATCATCATCATCATGTACTACAACTACATGCTGTTAAAGTTTGACATAATTTGATGGAAAAATCCCAAATTGTATGCCCATTATGTAGTAGATAAACAAATATACAACAATCATGTTCATGCTTGCATAGAACTTTGGGCAGACAATATGATGACAACATGACTGAGGAGAATTAAAAACACTTGTGTAGCGATGGCAGAAATAATGTTCCATTTTCATTTCAGTGTAAGGAGATGATTCGCATTGTGAAGGTCTGGAGTAACAGTGTAGCATGGCGGAACTCTTCATCCACCCCCAGTCAGTACCTCCTGTCTTTACTGGTCACAGCAGCCTGTCAAGTTGTTCTTGGCACTGAGTATGTACTTTCACTGTTGAAATACTTAATATTATTAGTATAGTATTTTTTGGTGCTGTTGGTGGTGCAGTATGTCTTTTTTTCTAGGGAAGGAAAAATATACACTCTCAACATTTCAGTATAGAATAGTTTGTCAATGCTAGCCAGTGTTTTCAACCTTGTCTCTGGCCTAAATTTGCTTCTGAAATTTGACTGATTGGCCCTAATAGGCTATGTGCTATGCTAATTCATTTATTTATTTTTACAATAATCCTACTAAGCTTCAGAAATCATTGTACCCTTAAAGGGAAGATGATCAGTCTCATGCAGTGAGGGCAGACAAAGATGTATTCTTGGAACTTGCAGACATGGTTGGTGATGAGTCACTTGAGTAAGTTTTCTCAGTACTAATAACATGGGATCTAACCAACTTATAGAGGTACAAAATTATAATAATAAATTAATCCTTGAAACATTCAAAGCTGTTTTCCCTCACATTCTAAACACCCACTGTTTAAAATCACAACCTTGCAATCCAGCCAGAGGTAGCCTGCTTAGCTAGCGAGATTCATGAGCAAGCAATATTTGGCAGCCTAGCCACCATTTTTTCCTTGCGACCAACAAGGAAATTTGCGAGTGGCAAAGACTTCAGGGAAATTCAACTTGACTCCTCACCAATCTCCATGGGGCTTCGCCGATCATGTTCACGGCTTTGCCACCAAAACAGAAGCACTTGCACGCAAGGTCTTGCCAGCTACACAGGCTAAGGTGGAGGCTATATAGAGCTTTAACCTTCTGCATGCACTGCAGACCTTCTTCTTCATATGTTAACTACTGTACAATCTATATTTCTTTCATATTTTTCTGTTTCTCTCTTATGCTTTGGTATTATAAACTGTAAATTAAAATTGTCACAAACTGGACAAAGTGGAGAATGATGAACTGCTAAGAAATACCAATATCTGCATTACTTCATGTTTACTGTCTTTTTGGCCTGCATGTTCACAAGTGGTGACATATGCTAACCACAAAACAAATTCTGCTAATTGAAGCCAGTCTAAACTGTAGGAATTCTATAACATCAAAACAATTTCCTTTCTTGATCAAAAACACAAAGATTATGTCAATTGCTAACAACCGATAAATAAATTTTGGTCTCTGTAGCTTAACTTCTGCTATTATTATTTACCTGTTATCCAGAGTGTTATGGAATGAGTATTATCTGGCAGAGGAATATCCCAGGGAGAGTTTTCCAGTCCAATTTGAGCTGCCAATTGTTCAAGACCCTGCCATTCCGGCACACAATGTGGCCTCTACTGACTTGGAGGATTGGGCACAATTCAGGAGAGAGCTTTCAAAGTGGGTCGCAAAATTGACACTTTAGGTCTGTCATGCAAACTGTTGTAACGTCAATAAGCAAAGGCTGGACTATAAAAAGATATTTAGAAAATTCAACAATCATTATTTTGGTTATTGCAATTATTGTAACTATTCAGTTAATTTATTGTGGTGAACTTGTCATTTGATGTAACTGAGTGTTGCGGTACAGTTCTACAGTAATTATGATAATCATTGAAACAAACTGCTACATAACCAATCTTTTGTAACAAGCAGTCTTTGCAGTTACTGGACATTTCTTTTATAGTGCAGGGTTTATTTTCTATATATTTTGACTCTGGATAATTTTTCCTGTATAACATACCTGACAAAACACTAGATGGGGCCTGTTTCAAAAAAAATTGATAGCTGAAAACAACAAGTCTTACTTTTGTCCACCAAATAACAGCAACAACCATACGTCGGTTTTATTTAAATGTCAATGTTACTCCAAGTTTCTTTTGTATACAAGAGTCAAGTAGATACATAGAAGCACACACGAGATTTTTTGCATATGCACAGGTGTTGAGTTCCAATGTTTCAAAAGAACATTGCAGTGTGATTAATTGAGGGTAGTGATTATCAATATATTTGCTGTCAGTGGCAGCACTTTTGGGGGCAAAGCGTTGAATGTTTGAGTAGGGGTTGTGCCAGTTTGCAGTGCACAAAAGAATTGTTCTGAAAAATGGAGGTGAATACTGCTTCAGTACAATAATAATGCAGTTACATTTAAATTTTGCATTTCTTTTGGTATGATTAGAATATATGACAAGTTGAAAAAATGTTTCAAACTTGCTTTTAATATTATTCTATTATTGATATGTTTCACAGTGTTTTTGTAATCACTTTTTTAACTTAAAAGTTAGATAGTGCTAGTATATATTACCAGTAAAGAGATGTATTTGTCCATGAATACAATCAATAAATAAATAAAATAAGAAATAATCAACTCTCAACTATCAATGGGTATTCTGTTGTTCAGCAAATCCATCTTCTGTTGATATTATTTGGACACGAGGGAATTTGGACTTATTGATTTGTGTGTGTGCGTGAGAATTTGGTTATGTCATCCTTGGTTATGTCATCCTGTATTCTTTGTCTTTTTTGTTTTTCTATTCAGTATATTTCAGTTGCACGCTTCTTCGCTTAATATCTATGTAAATGTAGGATTATTACGTAAGTTATAAGAAGAGATATCTTTTTTCGTTTCGGTTATTCGGTTTTTCGGTTATTCGGTTTTTCAACAACGAGTGTATCAAATAGTCGGTAAATAAAATGTTTCTTGTGAACATTATTATTATATATACTTCTTACAAAGAAATAAAATCACCTATAATAACTGGCTATGCCATTTGCAAGTGTTTTTCATGTCTGTTTTGATTCTCTGTTAAGTGTTCAGTAAAATGTGCTCAAGTTCTTGTTCTGTAATGTGATTCAATCCATACTCAAAGATGCCAACCTAAATATTTATTCAAATCAGCCAAAATAGGCATGAAAAAAGATTATACTTTAGACACCTTCATTTGTATTCACGTACACATGCTAAGAGCTACAAAATGTCTTAGATCTAGATGTTTTAATCAATATCCATTTTTAAAATAACTGCAGAAATTTTTACATGTTCATTTAATAATTTTCATTGTCAAGCTACTGTGACAATGTTATGATGAAATTCATGATCAACGACAGGACAGATGCATGAAAAACTGACATCAATTTGTTAATGGTATCCCCACCTGGTCATGTTATAAACCTAGGGTTACAGTGTTCTCACCAGGATTTTGCCTTGGGGAGTCCCAGGGCCTCTTCTGCCGAGAAATAGGTGTCCTGTAAGAACATTAGGGGGACAATTTCTCCAAGTGGTCTGTTACATGAAGTACCTCCCTGATCCAATATGGCTGTTGAGCTGTTTATGATTCGATAACGATGCTTACACCAATCTTCACCACATATGTGGGAACAACAAAATTAACGGCAATAAAATTGAAGACTAGATCTTTTGATAACATGTTTTTTACTCATTTGAACAAGCAAAATACTGAGGTGTTAAGTTGACCATTCAAACTCAAGTCCCTAAAAGTTAACGCCCTACTCTAAAGTCCGTTTGACAAGTAGCTTGCCTCTGCACCCAAATGGGCGCATCTTCTTGGCTTTCAATGTGCCATCTCAGTTTTTCTTGTGGGAATCCTGCAAGGCCGCAGCCTGGTGAGAACACTGAGAGTTATACTATTATTATAAGTTATTATTATTATAAGTTATTCTATACCTCAGGGCTTGAAAAACACACTGATGTTAATCATCATATCTCATTCCAATTCGTGCAAATTACTGATTGTAACAGTTTTCTAGCGGAGCTCTGGCAGCCTGAAGGATGGAGCATCAACCCATATAGAAAAGCAAAGGAAACCCATCGATTGATTTTTTCATGGTTATCATGGCTAGTTGGTATGTATGCATGTAAGCATGATGGTGGCAACAGTGACGGCGATTACGATGGAGTCACACGAGATGGCATCCATGCTCCAGCTCATAAGTTAACAGAGACATGCAACCTTGGTTTATAGCATCCTTCTTTGATATTGGGCATCCTTGTTATGGTCAACTAAAACCAGTCAAATCAAAGTATTGGCGTACCAGTATCATGTGACCATATTGCATACTCAAGTTTAGAGCTCAATGAGGTCACATGTTTTTTTAAGTTGACTGCTGTTCACCAAGTGCCAGTTTTTTAATGGTGTGCAGCCTTATGTCAGATCAGCTTGTTGTAAACAGGGCTGGAGTAACGCTAACTCCAGGTTAAAAATTAACTGAAGAGTACATTTTTCTTCATAACAAATGTTTTTCACTGCTTTTGTTTTGTGTATTTTGAGGTTATTTAAACTGCAATGTTAAAAAACTCAAATCAAAATTCTCCCGACCCAGGAGCACTGCTTTTAAGCTTGGCTAAATCTCTAAGCTTATATTATTTATTACCCTACCTCCTTTTTGCCAGGTCGTTTGAAAGTGCTTTCAACTATAACATGCCATGTGCCAAGCCAATATTCCCGCATAGATTTGTTGTCCTTATGTTCAACAGTGGTTTTAAAGAAGAAATTTCCTGGGACTGGTCAAGGGACGAAAACAAATTGCGCTTTGTCTTGGATAGGAAATCCCAGAGACACTACGGAGGATGTGTCGTTCTAAAGCTGGTTTAGAAAAACATAAGCTGAGAAGAATATTCTTGAGGCTTGAATGAAGAATATTTAGAATACTGACCAATGTTTACCATAGAGCCATGTTCAAAGCCATTGTGGTCGTCAACATGCATGTCAAGTACGTATTGACGAACTTGTTCTTTCACATTGTAAGAGTATAATTTAGCATTAATAAGTATTGGAAGCTTTCAAGTACTTTTCGTGAGTCCTTGCATGAGCATATTACAGTCCGCTGACATGCTTTTCAAAGCGCAAGTAATTTTCACCAATCAGATGCTTTGTTAGAAGACGCGTGTATTTCAAACAGTCGCTCGGCTCGTTGCGCAAAAACACAGGTGAACAACAACAAAAAATCTTAAAAGAGAACATTATTGACCAATTACTTCTGCTGCAATGTTGAGAAGTCCATTAGTGGATCAGGAAAATCTTCCTATTGAGGTAACTTTAAGTTTTAATTTGTTTACCTCGTATTGTCATCGAATTGAAGTCCAGCTGTTTTGAATATGTGGTTAGCTTGCACTTAGCTTAGTTTAAAATTAGCTGAAACATAAAATGTTCAACTTTGATTATTGACAAATAAAAAACTTGTCACTTGTATTATTCACTTTTATACTTGTATATAGTGAGAGTAATGAATAAAGGGTGAAAGTTTCTAAAGAAACTGTGGTGCTGCGTCGGTGGGGGTAACAAGGTAATTTGGTTATAT
>OMLO01000322.1_pt1 | contig 29431 bp, 14 predicted proteins | sample 1674811 | NCBI WGS metagenome assembly OMLO01 (sample SAMN06265003, study PRJEB25207) | coral metagenome | isolation source: Coral host | place: Mexico:La Bocana,Puerto Morelos, Mexico | collected 2008-11-13
CCAATTCTTTGTGGTTGACCACAAATGAAAACAAACTTGTTACGAGGTCCCTCTGCTTGCCTGCCTTTCTAGAACTCTCTCTGTTTATTGTCTTTTCAGATCAGTGAAGGAGCCGAGTGCATCATGATAAACAAAAGGTTCTTCTTAATGAACGCTAGCATCACTACACTTGTGCAACTCAAAGCGTTGGTATGTACTTTGTGTTTTACAGGAAATCCGCTATGGTGTGTTTTCATTTTGGAAATTGCGTTTTGTCAATACTTTGTCATAGAATCAAGTTGGAAAAACCTGGGGTTGAACGAAGCTCCTCTTAGGGACAGACCATTATTATTTTGAGTTCGGGGAAGAGAGTTAAGAGTACGGAGCTCAGCAGAGTATTTTTGACGAAATTTGAGGTGTTTGGATAGCCGATCAAACATTAATGAGTTAAGAAGAAAAATTTAACCTTCTGATCTTAAAGTGCATGAGGACGCAGCAGATGTCACTTTGAATGTAAAATTCTTAAAATTATCTTATGATTTCAGTTTCCGCAAGAGACTTCTATAACAGGAAAAGCTGAACTAATTCGCGATGTTTGCTTGTCAAGTAGTTCCAGAGTTCTGTACCCGAGGGAGTCTTTCATGTCGCGGGCGTTGAAGCGCGCGGCATGGATAATGAATCTGGAATCATTCACCTTTTGTTTAGCAGCGTCGTACTTCTCTCTCCCCCCTCCCCCCCCCCTCACTCACCACAGAAGTGAAAATAGAACCAGAGAATTATTTGGGCAACGCGAAAAAAAACTGAGTGGGAGGATCACCTGTGGTGGCCAAACATTCTCCTGGGGGAGTGGTAATCCGTGTAGCTTTGCAGAAAGACTAAGAAATTTATTTCATAGTAAAGCTTATTATTCGTGCTTTTCCCTCCAGCGTGAAGACTACATGACTGTACCTGACGCTCTTCACAGGATCCAGTGTTTAGAGAGCTGGGATTTGTATAAAGGAGAACTTGTTAAATCTCTGGCCACAAGAGCAGCTAAACATCCACGGAGATAGCAGTGGTAGAAAGTATGCAGACTTTCCAGGCTGCTTACATGACGTACTAAAGTATTGCAGCGCGGTGCACTTCCACTGGCGACTAGTGTATTATCTTGCTATTAGTCCGCTGTGTTTTTTTTGTGACATCATAGTTACGTAATATGTGATTTTCAATGAGTAATTAGCCAAGTCAAAAACACTGCGTGGTATCTTAACAGTGGAAATTCGTCTGAGCGAGTAGGGCTTGCGCCGACTTGCGCGACTGTCGACCTTCGAGAAGTCATGAAAATATAGGCTTATATAGGCCTTAACTAAATCCCGGTCCTGTGTGAAAAAGTGTTAAGCATAAGCCGTTATTGAAAAAAAAAAGAAGATATTTAAACAGACGCAAAGTGAAAATGAATTAACGCGTGTCATGCGAATTTGCGCCAAAAAATAACCAAGTATTTATGATATTTATTTAAGAGACTCGCTATATATTCTCCGTGTCCATAAATTTGAGAGTCTCGCGTAGTAGCTAAAAATTTAAAACGAGTGAAAAAGATATAATTTCTCGTGCGAGATAACATACAAGCAAATTGATTAAACAATAAAACCTCAGTAACTGTCAGTGTCTACTGTATTTTTAGTATTAACATTATTCCCAGCTCTTACAATCCACGGGAACTTCTTAACTACGCGGCTCAAGAATTAATTATGTTAATCGCGGGGTTTTCTTTTGTGGACGCAGCATGTTAACCTCACTCAGGATATACCTTTCCAGCGGCGCCTTCACATCTTTAGTTATTTTAAAAACGCAATCCTGATAATTCCTTAGAAAACGCAAAGCATTTTCTTAATTTAAAAGAAAAATAAGCAGAGAATCGAAATCCCAGCGCGTTACTTACGAATGCAATTAAAACTGCTCACGAAATTTAATTTTGTTTTTAGCCCAATGCTCAACTTTGCCTAACAAAGAGTTTCAAGCTGTATTTAAACTCATCCCTGAGACCTCTGCTGTGGGTGTTACTAACACGATCTGTTCAAACAATAAGGAGATTTTGTGAAAATAAGATTATTTTGGCTTGAAATCAGTTTAAAACGGGTATCCAGAAAGATACCAGTTTGAATTAGCATTAATTATATTTTTGAAGACAGGTTCTTTTTTTCAAAGACCTAGTAAAGTGGGTAATTGTCAAAGTGATAAGAGTACTGTATTTTCGTTTTCTACGATAATTGAATGTGCTTTGTGACCGAGCCTATAATAGTCAATATTGTTCCAGCTGTTATCGATGTATCAGTTGCCATCAGTTGCATAAGGTGGATAGTACTGCACTTGAAGTGAAGTTCCCCAAAAGAAAATAACTCTGAAATCAGATTCTGGAAAAGAATCAGTAAGCATTTTCTTTTTGCATTAGTGCTAGAGATGGAGCGGACAATTGAAGATTCAAGAAGCTTGTTTGAGATTATCTTACAGACTATAATCGCCGCTATAACGACAATTGTGTCACTCATAGGAAACTCTTTAGTTTGTCTCGCTTTTTACCGAAAGAGAAGATTACGCACAGTAACAAACTTTTACGTACTATCTCTGGCAATAGCTGACCTTACTGTAGCGAGTTTTGTGTATCCTTTTTCTACAATCGCGTCTGGTTTCCGCAGATGGCCATTCAACCACAACTTTTACCAGTTCTCTGGATTTCTCGCATACTACTGGGCGCAGGTGTCGCTTTGCGTCCTCGCGCTCACATCGATAAATCGATATTTTTGCGTTGTAAAACCACACCGATACGCCACGTTCTTCACTAGAAAGAGAACAGCTTTATCCATTTTTTACGTTTGGATCTTTCTGTTCGTTTTCTACCTCACCGTTACTTTCACATTCCCCGTTGTGTGCGGATGGGACCCGTACGGCTTTCACTGCCGAGGGATGTCTCTCGATCGGCGAAAAGATAGAATTATGTACGTCTTTTATGCAATTTTCTTTACTGTCTCCCTGTCTGTGGTGTTATTTGGGTATGGTAGCGTTTATCGGTTCGTCAGACATCATAACGCCTTCATTGCCCCTTCTCTACACGCTCCAAGTGGCCGTGCGACAATACGAGCACAAGACATTAAAGCCTCACGAGTACTTTTTGCTGCTGTTCTTGGTTTTTTGTCTGTTGGACTCCACATTGTGTATCATTTATCTTACGTTTTGGTTGTGATATATCAATTCCCTCCGATGCGCAGTCGTTATGTGCGATGTTTACGACTTTTTCCGCGTGGATCAACCCCGTCATTTACGGCGCCTTGAATCCATCGATGCGCAAAGAGTTAAGAAACATACTAGTCAAAAACCTGCTCTGTAGGAAAGTGGAATAACAGCTTTGCAAAACTGAGCAACTCTACGGTACAACTTTCTTATTATCCCTTTAAACTTGCAATGCCCCGTTGGGCATGCAGTGAAATAGTTGTTGAAACCGCTTTGAGTAAAGACAAGAAGTTGCACGGTTGGTTTTTACACTACTATTAAAAGCGCAAAAGTATAAGCATAAGCATCAAACAGTAAGGAGCTGTTGAGTAGCGCCTATCATTACGAGAACAGCAGGAAATTTTCGTGAAAAAGTACGCGAATTAACAATGTCTTACTGAGTCTGTATATGTTGCTTATGCTTACGCTCTAGTGTAAACCAGGCTTTACTGACAAGCTTTCGTAGCTGTTAAGCCGCCGCCTGGTTAGCCTGGCCTGGCCTTGCCTCACGGGTTGGTACTACACATAGGGTTAACCTCATTGCACCTTTTTCCCTTGGACAGAATTGTCCAAGAAAAATTGCTCTGACTATGACTATAGCAATCCTCAAAAATAAATCATGACAATAGCAATTAAAATGACATATTTAATCTTTCTCAAATAAATGATGAACCGATATATGGCCAGCGGGTTTCGTAGTATAAATATTATACAAATATTAATCGTTAGTCACAGCACACAATTATCATGTAGTGTTCCTATATAATGCCATTTGCCAGTTGATGTAAAAGTTAATAAGGTATTTTTTTCTCCCATGCCTTTGTTGATGTCAGTTTTGCTTCTGTTTATACATCCATATTGAAAGTTATAATAAAGAGTTTTTAAAATAACCTGCTTCCATATTTCTTGTCATTAGAATGCTTTGCTCTTTACTGCTGTATGCAACTGATATTGTTAACAGGTTTGTAATGACGTTTACTTTGTAAAAAATCTTCTTAAAAGCCGAGCAATTTGTTTGTTAAGATTAGAACCTCTTTAAATACTAAAGCACGCATGCATCAAAAAGGTTCTTGTTTTGGTTAATTAAACTGCTACTAGGCATAACCGAGGTGTTATCTCCAAAGGAATAAATATTTTGTGAAATAATTTTTTGGTTTTTGATAACGTTTACCCATGATCTCTCATCTTACGTAGTTTTACTCTATTAGTATATACTTAAGCTCACTGTTGTTTACAAAAGCGTCCTGAAGTTTATAAGCTTTGCAACAACAACTCCCTCTTCGATTCCCGCTAAAAAGAACTGAAACGACTTTACTGATCAACTCCTCTTGATATCAACTAGTGCCAGGTCAGAACTGTGCGAGAACTCGTCGCGTGACACTTCGCTGCGTGACAAAATCAAATTGCTCTTTATAACTTCATTAGGAACGAAGTAATTACAGTCACCCAAGAATAAGTGACGTGATACTGGCCAAAAACTTTGGTGCGTTAACGTTACGTCACTGGCTAGCTTTAGAAGCGTATTATGAGGTGTTTAATACAGAGGTCATCGACTGAATATATTAAACATGATCTTTTTATATGTTACATGCTCTGTTACACCGAGACCCCCCCACCTCGCGTCACTGTAACTTCTGTGGAACTGGTCTTCACGGCTGGAGAGTTCTGGGCTTGGTGGGCCAGCAGTCTTCGTCTGAACACAACACCCACAACCACCAATGCAATCAAAAGTAATAAACAAATTCCCGCAATACCAATAACCAGCGGATTCACTAAGCTTGCTTCAAGGGGTGCGTCTGACGTCACCTGCTTGATCTCTTCAGATGACGTATTGTGGCGTATTTCCGCTGGCTCAGATAACAGGCGTATCATCTTGATGTTTGTACCTTGGCCGTGTATTCCTATTTCATTCGTGTCTCCAGTATCGCGGCGGTATAATCTGTGGGAAAGCTTGAATAAGCGGCTATCTACTTCAGATAATACGTGGGAGGTCACGTGGCTTTCATCAGTGCTGGAATCGCCAACTGAGCGAGCGGACCTTGGGCGACTGTCGGAAGTGACGGAATAAATAGCATGCATAAACCACTTTCGGTTCCTGGGGACCTGCCAATAAGAAAATGGACGGCAAGTTTATCGTCATGTAATAGACATTGAATGTCGCTACACCGGAATAGAAAGAGGAAGCTTAAGAATGAAGTGTCTTCCCAAAAAAACACATTGCATAGAGATTTGAAATTTCAAACAACTGGACCTCTGTGCTTATTTCATTATTGAAACTACTTCTATGTTTAATATGAAATTTTTGGGCGCAGAGCAAAGAAAAAATTCTGAGTCAGTGGTGTGGATTCGAACCCAATACCTCCCAGATACTAGTTAGCGCGCAATTGGTCCAAACGAGTCACGTGACTGAATATGCCACAGCTAAAACTGGAAGAAAACTAAAACTCTGCGTGCTGCGAAAAATATTTGAGGGACAATATCTGTTCCTCGATGTAGCTTCTCGGAACAGACAATGTCACAATATTCGAGCATATATTGGCATCATAGGGATCTTCCAGTAAGACAGAGGATTAATGTGAATTAAGTTGTGCATAATCATGACATTCAATGAAAAAACAGGCTCCAAATTGAAAATACCTCAAACAGAGGTGCACTGTTCATCACAAATCCATCGCACCCAGGATCCTCGGAGAAGTTACTTGTTACGATTTCCTCTTGCGCAAACTTTGCCTCAAAAGGTACATTGCCGAGATGTTTGTCTGTTGATTCAGGCTCTTCCTTGTCCTAGTAAAAATTTAAATAAACATTTTTAAAAAACCGGAAACATTATTCTTAAACCTTTGCTGATACAGGGCGATGAAACAGCCATTGAAGGATCGCTTCATGACAGGTGAAACACTTAAGAAGAACATTGCGTGACAGCTGAACGCGTCGTAACGCAACAGCTTTGTAGACAAAAGTCACCATGCAACATTGTTAATCTTTCAATTTAGTAATAACATCATGACACAAATTTCACACAACGAGACCAGCTTATTTATCACTGAAATAAAACCTCACCAGGACTTTCAGTCGATGTTCCAAGTACAATGAGCGCGCCATACATCCAAACTTGTTCTTCGGAGGATCGTATGTAGGGATAAACTCACCGACCCCGGTACACAGGTAGACTTTCTCGGCTGCCAAAGCATACCCCAGACTACCCCTGCCGAAACCACTGCCTTCCAGAAGAGAGATGCGACCGTAGATCTTGGAATCTGCTCCATAAAACAAAGAGATTTGGATACGCGGGTAAGAAACAAAACAAAACTGTTCAAGTATAATTAAAAGTTCCGTGCTTGTACCCTTTTGTTTTAAGATAGAGAAAGAGGTGCTTGCTTCGGTCGATGACTTTAATTTTAGACATATTTTTCCTACTAAAAATCACAATTTGTCTTCCTCCTTAATGAATAAAATGCGATCAATTTTAAGTTGGAGATCCTTGAAAAACGTCTGTTACAAAGTGAAAATTCTTCGGAAGCAGCGACAGGAATGAAATTACTCAGAAAAATATCATCATAAACCTTTTTTCTGTCTAAAATTGCTCTAGATTTAATCGTACAACAGCTTGAAAACATCAAAGCTGACGTTACCTTTAGAGAATGCTGCATCCACATTAAAATCTCCGATTTGATCAGCGTCTTTATTCAACCACAGATCCCTCTCTGCCAACAGTAAAAACTTAGCAGAAAGAGTAAATTGCGCAGGAACTGGATCAGGAACCTGCTGGAACCTGATTGGCAAAGTGAAAGTCACTGGATCACGTGGGTGACATGTGGGTGGCTCTGAATACCTCACTCCCTGAAAACAACCGATGAATTTTCAACACCTTCATGTTAAGTTAAACTCTATTCTTAGTCACTAATTCTTCCAGGTCTAGGCAATTTATTCTAAACACCTGTCCACCTTGGAATGCAGAGATATTGTAGAGAGAAGTCAGAGCTTAAACTCGTGAGAACGCACCTCTATGAATATGCGATATTTCAAAGAAACTTCAAATACTTCTTAACTAAATATGTTGGTCTACTTTAAAACTTACTGAATCCGTTGAACAGGGTATGAGCTTGATAAAATAAACGCCCGTATAATCTCGCAATGCATACTGGGATTGAAATCGCCAGGTCTGCTGAGGGTAGTCAAATGTCTGTTCACTAGATACCAGACTCAACGCGAAACTCAGGTGTGGACGGTCACGTGACATCACCACTGCCATCGCTTGGGTGTCTAAAAAAGAGGCATGCGCGGTCATTTATGAGCATTTTTAACGAATTTGTGTAATGGAGCTTTAAACTATACTTAATATGTTAAAGATAGCTTAGTTTTGGAAACTTACTTGGATTTTTGATCAAATAAGTTCCTCGAAACTTTGTTTTAGTCTTAAAATTGACCACGAGTCGTTTGTCTTGCTCGCGCACGGAGATCGCTGTTGGCCAAAGGTCTCCGTTGAAAAAACCTCCTTCGGGAGTCTGCACGCCATTACGTAACAGTACAGCGGTGTCATAAGTAAGATGCAGGCGCAGAAACATGGCGTGGTCATAGTGGATCCAGTCTCCTCTATTCCTCGGTACACGATACACGTAAGACACATATAAAGGTACCCGCACAGTAATCTGGGATTGAGCGATGTTACGTGATTGTTCATTTGACGTCACTGAAGCGCCACAATATTGAGTAAGTTCTGATAAGTCGTAGTAACTGTTAAAAGTCCATACGCACGACTCAAGGTCGAGATTTCTATAGAAGCGTAATGTTCTGTTACTCCTGAGCCCAACGCTAAACTGATACGGCTCTCCTTCATTCATGCTTTTACGGTCTTTGATGGAATTCGTAACAAAGCCGAAGTTCGTGATTATTTCATTCAAGTCCAAAAGGTTGGAACACTTATGCTGTGCGACTCGTAGCACGCCTGGACGGAGAATTCGCTTGAAGTTTGTGAATCGCTTGGTCGATATAAGTGGTACAAGCCCGTCTGTATGAGGCAGGACTAATTTAATATGAACTTTGTTGGAATATTTACCACCCGTCGCCCCTGTAAATGAAATACTAGCCACGATCTGTTGGGGACCCACGCGATGGGGATCACGTGACAAACAGAGTCCCTCCTTAGAGCTCACGTTGACTTGAGCGCTGGTCGATTCAAGGCCCAGCTCACCGCGGTCACTAACCGCGCGCGCGACACATCGCACTCTAGAGCCTGGAACTAAGTACACACTATCCAGAGTAACTTGGTCAGTTCTGGTGAAAAAAGTGTTGCTCGTCAAGTCTCTAAGGTCGTCTCCAACTTGCCAGCGATACTGCGTCAAACTATTGTCGATTCGCTGAGAGGAGCAGATAGAGCCAGTTTCCGCATAGCGAGGATACTTTGGATCGCAAGCCTGCAGGGAGTAAAGGAGATATATCGGTTATAGACCCAGCGTTGGGTCTATATTGCTTGTTATTACATGGCTGCGTGTTACAAGGACTTGGAACTATCGAATTCACGAATTTGATTGGCTGAAATCGATATTGACCCGCGCGGTCTAGGTTTTCCCATCTAGACCGGCATCTAGACCGGTTTCAGTTTGCGTTGAAAAAGTAGCAAACTAAAATACGAAAATGTTCACCGTTTTCTTTTATTTTCTTCTCAACCATTTATGGAAGTGCCAAAAAGACGAGCAAATTTCGACAGGTTTAAGTTAAGTTCATCTCCGAACACCAGGAGAAGCCAGATGCGACCCGTACGAATAAGCTTAATAATTTTGATTCTAATGAGCACAGATTTTTATGATTTTATTTCTCCGATCTCTCCTTAGTTTCAGTTTCGAGTTAGAAGAAACACTCAAGTGGTTTGACATAGTGGTCAAGCACTCACTGAAGACAGTGTTTGACTACCATTCCAAACACCTTCAAGTTCGTCCAAAATACTCAGCTGTGGGACGTAATTGCAACTCTCTTGTAGGTGTTTGAAAAGGTGGTCATCCACGGTCTTTCGTGTTTCATATACCACGTACACAATGATTGCCACGATAATACTCCATCTTACGTCATTTACTTACCGTTACACATATGAGCGGATAACCCATAATAACCTCTGATCCTGCACCACTGACGTCATCATAGTCACGCAGGGAGACAACGTTTGGTGACAGTGGAAACGTCACTGCAGGATTCGTAGACGGTTGCTCGATGTAGACAATTACTTTCTTAATTCCCAGGCCGCTCTCGCCAGTTATGTCCGAGCTCAAGTGGACTGTGAACGCACGCCGAATTTTCCGATTAGCGTCAAACAATATTTTGATTGGTACCACGTGACTTGATTTATTTCCCAAAAATTCTAAAATCTGAAGAAAAAAAGAGAATTGGTTATGTTACGGTGACAATTTGGTATGTCAGCTTGAGACTGCATTCCGATGGAAAGTTTCGTGATTGGTCTTAAGGTTTTACTAATCGAAAAATATTTTATTTACCTCAGTAACAGGCTGAAAACCTTTGCCAGACTTTGCTGATCCGTCTAGCGTGTACACCCTGACCTTTGACCTCTTGGTAGGGTCACCCGTCTTCTTCACTGTAATCAGTGCTTCTCTACTGGCGCCTGCCACAGCCGGGCCTACTATAAATATTCGTTCTTTCGTAAACTGAATGATAGGTTCTGCGTAGAGAAGGTAAATAACATAAATATTGCATTCCTGAGGTTGCGAAAATAGTTTCTTGGCAAGATCCCTTGGCATCGTGACCCAGTGGAAGGCTAGTGCTACAAGCTGACCTGTCAGCATTGCATTTAAGTTAAAACAAGAATAGTTTTAACAGTACTCACTATCTTCTAAATCCACGATGGTTATCACAGTACTGTTCCTCTCTCCTATCCGACTATCTTTGTCCACGTTTCCCAATTTTAACCGGAACTTCTCTCTTCCCTCGAATACGACGTCGTGTATAATTGCCACAGGACAGATCTTACGGTTCTCTCCTGGGTTAAATACAATCAGCGAGTCATCTGTGTCGGCACGCTCTTTAAAGTCTCGCTCCACCTCTGCTGTCATGTAGCGCGTGTAGCAACGGACTGATGACATGGATCTCAAGTCCCCAGTGCGCATGAGTACAACATTAACGGTACCTGCTTCTTCATTGGTGGAATAAGATATCTTGTCGAATTGTATCATGGGCGCTAAGTTGAAATAAAGAAAGTAATCTTAACAATAAGTGCTTACTAGCATCTATCTAAAAATACACAGTTACTTCATTACTTTCGTACTTTTCTCTCGGAAAGAAGATAAGAATTGAGAACAGAGAGGGCGGAAGAAATGCGAGTGGGCAAAAATTCAAAGATACCCTAATTTTCGTCAGCGGCGTTGTTAGGAAACAAAACTTGTTATTTCGGGCTTTGGCGCGCATTCTTCCACGATTGGATAGAAAGAGACCAGCCTCCTCTGAGCAGAAGTGTAACAGTTCTCGTAAGACGATGTCATTGTATAGTTGTAGCAGTTGGTATTGTTTTGGAGATAGGGTCATTGTTTCTGCTGCTTGTTTGAGGTTGTTGTTTGTTGAGCCGTCTCTATGAAATTCTCCTAACCTACAGTTCTTCTTTACTCTTACTCAGACTCCCAATTTACAGCGAACAAACAAAATACAAAACACTTACAATCGGAAACTAAGTCATCGATGGCAATGGAAGCCTTGCTTGTCTCTCCAATCCCTGTGTTGATGGGAGTCCTAAGTACGAGTTCAAATTCCTCCGTCCCCTCCATCCTGGGGAGGCCTTGGTCGTCACGGATGGTCACGTGTACTGTCTGATACTCGGAGAAAGGTGGGAAGTAAACCATTTGAATGAGGGGGATATAATCTTCACTGGCTGCAAAATGAATGCGTGAACCACGGTAAGTATTATATAGAGATTGGGAGGAAAATTCATGTCGTCGCCGGAATGCATTCTCAGGCCCAAGTGCATTCTGCACTCACCTGCAGCAAATAGAGGAAAAGCCTGGGGTAACGAGACAACAGTTTTCAAATTCAAGAAAATGTCTCACTTTGCAGATCCAATCGTTATAGCGAAGCTAAACAGCAACATGAAATGAACAGATAGGAAAAGTCCTATTACCAAAGGGGTGGGTTTGTATTCTAGAGGTCGCGGGCTCAAATCCCGGCCTCCTCCCTGCTACTAGATGGATTTGTGTTCGGTGATAAGATTCCGAATTCAGCTCCTCTACGCTTTGTAAATAGCCAACTGATCAGGTTCCTGCCAGTTAACAGTTTAGAACCTTAAGAAGTTTTCAGCTCAGACTCTTCTGATGTTAATTTGGCGAGCTGCTTGTTCAAATTTTAAATTCGTGTGACGAGACGATAAAGCATGAGCAGATGTTACTTTGTTTATATTCATTTCACTACCTTGCCTTTCTAGGGTACGGAGAGGAAAGTCCAGAAATGTGTCAGTGTTTACTTACCTCGTGCGGATATCGGATCAGTCTGTCTCGATCTCGCGAACACAGACGATGGTTTCGAAAGGTCGGTTCCGGTCCTCCTCACACGGACGTCAAGCTTACCGATACTCTCATCCACTGAGTAACGTGGGCGATCAAAAAATATCTTTGGCTCTGGGTAAAAAATAACAAATCATTCTTAATGGCAAAGCTTCTAACAAAAACCCTTCTATAGTATCATGGAAAATCTTTAGTTCTCTCGCGAAAGCTTGCGTTAGATAAATATTTGAATAAGAAAATTTGGTTAAACAAACTTTGAAAGGCGATTATACGAAGTCATTAGAAAGAAGGGTCACTTCTCCAAAACTATTGTGTGTAGTAAATCTGATTTGAATATCACCTTTCCAGACAGACATGAGACGGAGGCGTGCAATATCTTAAGCTATGAGATAATCGCCTTTATTTGTAAGCGTATGCGTGTTTTTAGCCTGTTAGGACATGCGCCTCTGAAGACGCCCGACCACATCGAACGCGGCGCGGAATAGACGGGTGTCTTCAACTATCGTTGTTTGATGATTTGCTCCTGTGGTATTAAGTCCATGAGATTCAATTTTCTCTATTTTTAGTCATATATGACAGCACTGGATCCGGCCTTCGAAATACTTGTACGCCGGATCACAAACAATCACATGAAACAGAATTGACGTGGGTGGAAAGCAACGTAATAAGCTGAAATCCTCTTCCTGTACCAGGAAATGCATTCGGACGCCCCGACGCCTGGCTAAAAACAGTTTTTAATCTATTATTGTTTTGTGTGATCTCACCATCCTTTGCATCCGGTGCTATGACAACAACGTTGCTGCTTCTTTCACTGTTAATTCTGCTGCCAAGATGTGAAATCAGTCTTACATAGAACTTCTCTTCGTTCTCGTAGAGGGAGTCATCGATAATGACAACTGAACATTCTTTGGTTGTCTCTTCCTTGGAAAACAAAGGAAGAAATCCGGTAAAAAATACACCAAGTCACCAAAGTCAAGTTAAAGTCACCAAAAGGTTAAGGGAAGATTTTCTGTTTCTCTTGTCAAAGGCAAAACAACAAAACCCTTCTGAAAACCTCTCTGTCTTTCATTTGTCATTGTCAAGATTTATGTCGGAAGGTCCACGACCAAGGTCCACGACCGTGCACAATCTTTTGTTCTGCGTTCATACACCATGCATGAATTACGTAACCAAAACGTTTCTATTGGTACGTTCCTCGTAAACAACTATTGTGTTTTGTGCACGGTCAAGGCCAAAATAGCGAACAAGATCATACAACAAAGAAATTTGTCGGGTTTCATTAGTATTCCGCTCTATTAAGTACGAGTTGACTAATTACTAGGCGGCCTACAGTAAATCCAGTCCAGCCAGTAGTCAACTGAAAGTGGGCTCTAGGCGGCAACGCTGTCTCCATATCATTTTTTATTAAACCCACTTGCTTAACTTAAATTTTTAAGAGCCCCGGAGAGCTAACCTTTTCAAATGTGATCACGCTGTCCTTGTTAGCAGGCCTTGAGATGAAGTCTGAATATGACAATACGGATGTGGGTAGGGTACCTGTGGCCCAACCTGGAACACAGTAACACCAAGTTAAGCTGTGGAAAACATTCAATAATTAAGTTCTAGTGCTCTAAAACACTAGAACATTAGTACTTTAACTATACAAAGTTGAAACTTGTTTTTCTTCTTTTATAACAAGAGATTAAAACAGTAACTATGCATGCCACGCACTCGTGAACTTTCTCTCGTTTGCCCAGATTCTAATTGGTCATTGTAGGATTTCTACTCGCACTGATTTGCTTTCTTATCAGTTGATTAATTTCAGATTTATGACAATATTCGCAAAACACGTTTAATTCCACCAATGAACAAACTAGGAGCTAAGTTACTTTTAAATTGAGGAAGGGTAACAGCTAAAAGGGGTAGACTATGAAGGTAGAAATTTAAATAGAGTTAGGCTAAATTTTTCAAGATTTAAACATCTGGATTCTTTTTCGGCATCATGCAATGCTTTTGATCACGTAACATTTTTTCCATCAAGCAATGCGTGGCAAACGAAAGAACTTCGTTAAATTGGAGTGTGAGCTGCAAACATTCTTTTAATTTTAAAACTAGTTTTCCACTGGTCACTTCCGGTCATACCTTCCTCCTCGGCAAAAAAGATTGTCACGCAACTGACATACAATCGTTGGCTGGTATCTCCCGTTCTTCTCAAAGGAATCTTTATTTCTCCAATGTCTTCTTCAACCACAAGGTGACTACGCACAATTTCCACTGTTGGAACTGGAAATAAAAGAAACACAGGGTATGTTTAACATAGCCTAAAACTGCACGGCTGAGTTTTAAGACTACTTGAAGGTTTTAGGAAAAGCAACAGACTGTATCAACTTTGTGAGAAAAGCAAGAAACGGTACCAACTTTGCGTTGGTTTGTAATGCATAATTGACTCATCTAGTTTTAAATAACTCGTCCGTATGAACCGTCTATTTTTGGTCATAGATTGCTGAAATCCACATTTCCAAGCAAACAACAACACGTTTAATTCATGAACAATCTGTTACAATTATGAGGACTCTCTGTTTTTTCTTATGATATAAATAGCCGATAGTAATTATTTTTAATAATGCATACCATCTTCTGGATCTGTTATAGTCACGTGGGCTATCCGAGGCTGCCTAATGACACACATCTGAGGACTTGTTAACTCTACCTCTAAAGTTTCATTGCCTTCGTAATTGCCGTCATCTTGCACGTGCAACTTCCACTCTGCCCTACTTTGTCCCGGACTAAATTGAACATGCGCAGGGCCGGCGAGCACGAAATCTTGGCCTTGGGCTGCGGTAAGACCCTTAACGTTCATGCGCACGGACGAAGGGTCTCCCAGAAACCCTCTCCGAACAATAACAAAACGCGCGACTCCGTCTGTTTCGCTTAGTTGGTAATTTTGGCGCTCAAATGAAACCCACGCCCAAGTTAAAGAAAATCGTTGAAAGCGGAGCGTGTTTCCAGCAGGGTCGGAAACATCAAAATCAAAGGCATCATTCGTGGCGTTGTTTCCGTTGTGAAGGACGTACGAGATGTTCCCTGCGTCAATTTCAGATTGAGTAAAGTTAGACACGCTTTTGTTGCTGTTACATCGCCCTTGTGTTACAAGAATTCCATTCACCGGTGGATAAGTGACAGTATAAAGTAACTCAGAGTTATTGCTGTCCAGGTCTTCCACTCTTAAAGCAGAGCTTCTTATTACAAGTCCGATTCTATTGCATGGTAAAATTTCAAGATTAGTAGCTCCTTGGTTCAGAACCAGCTGTGGAATTCTATTGTCCACAGGGACAACAACCACGTGGAACTCACGTGGCTCGCGAACAAGGCTCTCAGTATCCGGGAACACATAAAATTCGTTATGCGTTCCATCGCTAACTTTCAATTGGAAACTGTCCTTTTCCACGTCCGTGCCATCGTGAGCGTACGAGATACGATTGAGGTTTATGTCCTCCTGCGTGAACACACGCGAGGGTATCCCGCTGTTTAGTAGCCAACCATGCAGAGGAACGCGCGTGATCGTGTACACCAGATTCCTAGGTTGCGTGTCCTGATCTTCCGCGCGAAGCTCAAAAGGTGTAATTAACACGTTCTCGCCTTCGTTTACCACGAGTTTATTGTGGATTAAGACAGGGTTTTTGTTGTCTATGTTGATGAGTGTCACCAAAAATGTCCTGACGACACCATTCGTTCCATCCGAGACCTCAAAGTCGAAACTGTCAGCTGTAGCTTCGTCATTACTCGTGTGAATATAAACAATTTTGTTCCCCGCCAAATCAAGTTGAGTGAATGAATCAAGTCGCACTCCCGGAAAATCCAAGTGCTCCAGGCGTCCCTTTTGCGGCTGCTTCACTAAGAAATACCGCAGCTTTTCATTGGAACTTCCAGCATCGCTGGCGCTCAAGAAATTTGTTGAGATAATAATGCGGGAATCCTGGGCTATTCGAACACCTTTGTTTATAACTGTAGGATGAATCCTGTCCCCGGCGCTAATTTCCACATAAAAGTCTTGATTTAATCTCGTGTTTTTTCCATCCGATAAGTCGAATTTGATCATATCTCTCTCACTGGGGATGTTAGCATCTTGAGAGTAAACGATGCGCCTTTCATCGATGTCTCTTTGAGTAAATCTTTGCCACTGTGCCAAGACTTGAACGGAGCCATTTACATTTATCCGCCTGAGAAACCCTGCGCGTGGAGGACTGCGCACAACAAACATAATGTTCTCATCCGGGGAGTCCACATCCTGGGCTTTGAGATTGTTAGGTGTGATTGTTTTGCTTTCGCCGATAGAGGCAATGCGCAAGCCTGTGTTCACATAAAGCATAGGTTCTTCATCATCGACAGGGGTTATAATCACGGGAATTGAACGAGTTGTGTTAAATTTGCCATCTGAAACGGTCAGAATGAATGAATCATGAGTGCTTTCACTTCCGTCATGTTGATACACGATTGAGGTGGACTTCTTGATCTGTGTCAGAGAGAACATGGATACTGGTTTCGTGGCACCCTTCCGCCTGTCGGTGATCATTCCGTGACGAGGTGGCGTGACAACGAAGAACATTAACTCGTCAAGAGGTTCGTCACTGTCGACTGCATTCAGAACTGTCACGTCTATGAACTTTTCGTCTCCCTCGTCCACATAGAAATCGCGCGTAAAAATCTGAGGCTTCTCATCATTTTGCGGGATAATATCAATATTGAGCAAGTATCTCGGCGACGTGTTATTGCCGTCTGAACACGAGAAAGCCACCCAGTCCATGGTCGGCTCGCTACCCTCATACACGTCCTGCACATAGCTAATCCGTCCAGCTCGGATATCGTCAATAGTGAAAGAAGTAACGCGTTTTCCAGCGTTACTTATCTCTGATCCTAAAGATGGCGTGACATTTTCCAGAAAGCCCACCGTGGGTTGGACGTCAACACTGCATGTCACTTCACTGTCGCGCGTATCAGGATCAGTGATTGTTAACTGACGTGACGTGAGCTTTGTCTTGCCACCTTCCAGTACCACGAGCTGTTTGATTCTGCTCACCATAGGGGGCTGGCTATCCACCGGTAGAATCATTGTAACCACGTCAACAGCTACAGAGATAGACAAAACAGAACTGGAGTTTCCTCTTGTCCTCTCAGATTAAAGTAAAACAGAAGTGAATAAACGTAAATATAGTATCAGGAATGTCTTGAAAAAATGATGACCAAAGCTTTAGGCACGACGACCGTTGCTCTTTGAGGGAGGGTTGGGCAATTTTCCTAAAAAAAATTCATTCACAGCTTTGAAAGAGCTGAAATAAAATCGTGCAAAGGGAGCCCTGGGAGTAAAAAATCGAGGAAATCCTTTTTACTTCCTAGGGCTTGTGTTTAATATTAAAGAATTCTTGCAAACGCTATTGCCCACCAAAATTTCATGCCCTAGAAAATTGCCCTATTCTGCGCCCCTGAATGAACTAATCGTCCGTCGCTTAGAAAAATCGCTGTGAATTTTAATCATTACCAGCTCGCTGCACTTTAATTCACGCATACTGTTGGACTCTAATCATTTTCGATGCTTGAAGATAAAACACCTGTAGTATTTCCTCCATCTAAAAGAGTGACTTCTAAAAGAGGATTACTTGTACAGGGCTTGAGCCTACAGGACAAAGGCACAGAACAGTGACACCTTCAGATACCTTCATATCTCCTTCCTTCTCGAATCCAGGTCTCCGTGTTATTTAAAAGCGTCATATTGAAACGATCCACGTCTCCATGGAGTCCAGTCTCCCTACCAATGTGTTCGTAAACGATTAACCCTGCTTCCAAGTCCTGGACGCTAAACTCATAGCTCATCTTGCCATCGCGTAAAATCCTTCCCACTCGGGGTGGGCTAGCGATACGCAGTATAATTTCTGTGTCACGTGGGGTCTGAGAAGTGGTGTGGATTTTAATGGCTTTCCGTGAGTGTTCTTTCACTGTGACTGTCATGTTGTATACGTGACAAGTCATGTTTTTATGCTGTTGAGTAATTGCTGAAAGGAAAAAAAAAAACTTTTATTCATCAATCTTCTTTGAGTTGACACCTTAGTGAAAGCTAGGGTTGGCAACGAGAAAGCTTGGGTAAATTGCGCTGGAGAACATAGGAATAGGTCGCATTTTTTCTGCATTTCTTTTCAGGTGCGCCCAAACATTTAGAATTGCTGGAGCGATTAGAAAAGGAAAAGCGTATTTCACACATCCTTCGTCATTTTAATTTTGTAGTTTTACATAAATCACTCATCACACGCAACTTAAGATGATCTTTTGTCTTTGCTAAATATTTAAAAACGACGCATTATCATTTTATTTCAAACTGAAATGTTTGCCACTGCCATTAGCATCTTTCGACCCAAATAAAGTCAATACAAGGGAATGCGATAAAGCACTTATTGACTGAGTTGACGAGCTGGCGGGAATATATATCTTAAGCTACATGTCTGCAACAGACACCAGATGGCACAGACCTCCAAAGATGACAAAGAGTTCAACGTGTGACTTGCACAGCAAAACTATTAAATTAAAACTATTAATTTATTCTGAGCTAATTTCTTAAGAAGGAATATTGTGCGAAATTACACGCTTTTCTAATTGTCGAAGTCAATTGAAGCCATTATGCGGCATAAGCAGATTACAGGAGATTTCTGCTTGTGAAAATAGCGTAGAACCTTCTAATCTTGTTCTTTCGACACCGCAGGATTGAGACCATTCCAATTTACAGAGCTATTGTAGGCAGTTCTCTGATGAACGCGTTCAGGGTGTTCTGTCCTCAAAAGTGCTAACGATAAGTAAAACTTAATCCAATTTTGGAACAAAGGATGTCGCCGTTTTAGCGATACTCTTTTCCAATCTCTAAGTTTCTAAGTCACGAACATGGTTTCTCGGCACTGCTCAGAAATGAACTCGTCTGAACGATTGGAGCACAGCGCCACTGGCCTTTTGTGGGTTTTCAGTGCGACAGAAAAAAATAATTCACAAAGTAAACTGTTTATTTTTCGAACAATGTTAGCCTGTCGCACGTGTATGTTTAATCCGTTTATTTTGGATTAAAAGTTACAGCTCTATAAAAAAGAAATTCAACAAGTTTTGGCACGAAAACAAGCATTGTTTGCCGACGCTTAAGCTAATGTTTTGGCAAGAATAACCTACAACTGAACGAAAATTGGCAGTGTTTCATTTTATAGAACGTTCTTTCCAAGACTTTTGAATGGATTGCATTTATTTAAAATATGGTATATATTAAGCAGGAAAGGAGCACGCAAGTTCTTCATGTAGGAGTACGGTGTTAATTAACATCAAAACACATTTCCTGCGTGTTTTAATCGCCATGTTGATCAAGTGGGCCGCAAGTGTCATTGTAATCAAAAATACAAACACACGCACTCGAGTGTTTTCCATTTTTCGCTGACATTTTTGATATCTTTTTGGAATGTTTGTGGGCTCTATTACCCAGCGTTGTCATTTTTGAATTCTGCTTTTTTAAGATGATGTTCACGAAGCACTTTCCAATTTACGCGCTTTTCAGATTAAGTTCTTTCTTTGCTACCCTGAGGCTGTTAGTCTTGGCTTATCATAAGATCACTTCTTAACAGATACCTTTTCGTATCTCTTTGAACCTTCTGTACTTCAATAAACTACAAAAATAACCGCGCGTTAACCTCACACGTAGGAACAGAAATATGTTTAGACTACTTCTTTAACCATGTTGTCGGATTTCTACGCTTAATTCTTTTGTCTGCGTTCGTATCATGCTGAGTTTGTTGTGATTTCGTCTTTTGGTTGGAAATTAACTATCACTGTTCTCGGCTGCATCACGAAAGTTTAACAACCGTTAAGTCTGTCTAATGATCCGTTGTTTGTTATATAAAAGGATATTTGAAATGTTGAGGTTACGTAAGAGGAACTGCTCTCGGAGTCCCGTGTTACATAGGAATATACACTCAAGAGACCTAACTCACCTAGCATCTCACCAAATTTCTCAAAAAAAAATGCTTCCTTTTATAGCCTTGCTTTGATAGTGTTGAATTCTTCATCTAGAACTTTTTGTTGATACAGTGTAAAAAGGAAAATTTCCTGGAAATTAAAATATCCCACGGACTTCAGTTTCCCCGACCCCAGATATGCGACTTCCGTTTATGTCTCCGAGAGTACAGTGCCCAATTCAAGAGGAACTCTTTTCCCTCTTCGAATTAAAGATGCTATGAACATTTCGGCTAAAACTGGGGAAAGAAATAGTCTAGAAATCTACCAAAGAACTGAAACAAGTTTTAAGACAGAAAAATCTTGAGGCGGAAATGCGACCCCTATTTCTAAGTTTGCCTGTGGTTTTGATTTAAACCTATAAACTGATTATTCGCGTGCCCTAGCTTAGGTTTTTATATATCTTATGATCAAAAAGCCATGTATTGTTTGGTTTAGCCGGAAATTCGACAGTGGCCAGAAATTTCGAAGTTATGTTGCAATTTCGCATAGGAAGTACGTAAGCTAACCAAAACAATTCCAAACAATATATCAGACATGTTTTTGCTGACGTAACTGAACTGCTTTTAGCAGATTCCGAAACTCGAAATAACATTTATTTCCCCGGATTACTGACTTGCATAGATTTCTTTAAATTTTAATTATGAAAATCTTGCGGTTCACCCAGACAGTGTTTCTTAACTTGTTCAATTCCTTACTCGTTGTCACGGCCACACTAACATTTACTTTATTTTAGATATTTTGTGATTTACAGATTTATTCCGCCAGGTTATTTATTGTCTCTTCTTTTCTTTTTCCCTTTTTTTTCTCTCCTTACTGCCATTCTTTTAAGCTTTACTTCCAACCGACATCTTTATACAAAACTATTTTAATTTCACTCAGCTCGATTAACTAGTTATTCTGGGTGAATAAACCTAATATTCTGTTTCAATTATCTTTTTTTTCAACTAAGAGATTTTCCCTTTTGGTAATAAGGTGTGTGTTGTTGATTAACTCTCTGAAAAGCTCAGGATGAGAAAATATCGTTTTCCTTTCCGTTCGGTGACTATTCTTTCCATAAATATAACATATTTTTAACACACCTATCTCCAAAAGGAAGCTGGTCTTGTGAATTCCATCATCAACTGTCAATCCCACCTCATCACTGGCCTCGCCCTTGGTCACGTGCTGATACCGCATCCGGGAAGTTGTAATATCCGCGACACTGAAGGTATCAAGATTCTGCATTTCCAGTTCGTCCTTGAGGAGTACACCGTATCGTGGTACAGCGGTCACAGTGAAAGTTACTTCCCCGTCGGAGGTGTCTTCATCAAATACTTTCAATTGTTCATTTCCAAGAGTCGCTTGGCTTAATTCTGCAACTTCCAAAGGTTGAACCACTGCACGAGGGGCCTGGTTGTTGACTGGCTTCAGAACAACTCGAAACAACTGATTTTTAATCATATTGCCTGCTAGGTCAGATACGGAAAACTCGAACTGGGCGTATCTAGTTCTGGTGCCAAGTTCTAAGTCAGGAGACTTGAAACTTATTTTCTTGTGTCGCACCTGAAGCTGAGTGAAGCGTGACACTCTTATTTTCATGTCTGAAAGGAGGATTTCTCCCGCTAGCTCAGTAATGTTCGGATTCTCGTCTACGAAGTGTGGTTCTTTTGTAATAAAGAACGTAAGTTCCTCGTCCTTGGAATCTTTATCTGTATAGTGAAGTACCTCCTCGCTGAGCTCCATCTCTCCGTACTCGTCAGCGGTAATTTCCAGTGGACATCCGGGAAACAAAGATGGTGGTAAGTCATCGACACGGCGGATGGTAACCTGGAAAGTTTTAATTGGCGACACGTTGGGGTTGTCAGCTTGGTCAAACATAACAAAAGCTATTTCGTCGCTGAAAAACTCTCCGCCGAGATGTCGATAGTAGAGCCTTCTGTTAATAATATCAGACTGAGAGAACTGAGTTACATTTTGCTCATAATAACCATCGTCTTGTAAAACCCAGCTTTCACCATGCTCGGGAGGGTTTCTCATTCGGAAACATAAGACACCGACTTTGTTTTCTTGAAACAGTGAAGAACCCGAATTTTCTTCGAAATTGGGAAATCTGATGACCTTAAATTGAATTTTACTGTCCTCGGAGTCAATGTCTGTTGCACTGAGCATGTGACGGTCGACCAACGCAATTTCTCCCTCGTCCAGTGTCAGGCCAGTGCTGTGGACCAGCGTTGGAGCTGTGTCATCAACAGGACCGATGGTAATTGGAAACAAGAACTTTATATCGTGTTTACCGTCGCTCAAGCGAAAGATGATGTTATCACTGTACGTATCCGAGTTATCGTGGTGATATGTTATCACAGGTATTTCCAAATCAGTTGCCATGAAAGTTTCGATCTTGTGCCCCATAATTCTGAGTTCGCCGTGCCGCAGACCGCCAATTACTTGAAGCAGCACATCATTGAAGTTGTTTTTATCAGCGATAGCCAGATTGGATTTTTCAGTGATGGCACGTGATTGACCTTCGAACAGGCTGAGGCCAGCATTTTTCGTCACCATGGGAGCTTCGTTATTGGTCGGTTTCACCATGATCAGAAGCGAAATTTGTTCAGATTTCGCGCCTTCTGTGTCTACAGCCTCCAGTAGCACTTGAAACATGCGCAATTCGCTCTGCTGAGTGGCAGGCGGTCGGTAAGCGATTTTTAACTGTTCGATATCTCTCTGATAGAAAGCTGTCAGCGGTTGATAAGGGTCATCCGTGTTTATCAAGGAACCCTCTCCGATCTGCAACGCTTGAGTGATATTAAAAATTATCTCGCCTGCATCGGTTTCCGTGTCAGAGGCGGCAAGGATATCAGAAGTTATCGGCGCAAACGTGTATTGGTTGACTTCCACGGTGTTGGAAACTTGAAAAGAAGCTACTGGCCGCTGATTCGATCTAGCCTCCAAAATGCGCACGATTATTTGAAAGTATTCCCTCTCGATTCGATGAGTATTTTGATCGATAAGCTCTACGACCAAGGGAATAAAATCCCGATTAGAAGATGAAAGCTTTTCATGTTGATAGCGAATATTGGCGCGTAAAAATTCGCCACACTCGTGCTGTGCCGAGTTGCTTCCTTCCTTTGACACGTTCACAAGTTGCCCGTACCGCGGAATTTTGCCATTATTGAAATTCAAAATTGTGACGGAGCATATTTTGTTAGGGTTGTCACTGAACGCAAGTACGTCGCTGTTTATACTTGTGGAAATGCCCCCGAGTTCAACGACGGTGATGGGAAGGTTCTTGTTGACGATTTCCATGTCCGTGAACGAAACTGTCACATGAAGATTGAGCGGTAATAAACTACTGTCTGTCCCGGAGTCCGCGCGGATTTGAAGCTTAACGAAGTCCTGCATGAAAAACATAGACCCCAAGTGTGAATATTGGACGTCGCCCAGAGAGAAATCACACGGGAATATGTCTGGCACCAAGAAACCAACTCTCTGTGATAAGGGATCATTGCGCAACACGGACACCTTACAAACGGCTCCTTCGGGAAAGGTGATTTTGAGATCGCGCGCCGGATCTAAGAACACGGACCGTCCAAGTTGTACAGCGATCGGCGATAACTTGGCCACACGGAGAAATCCATGGCTAGAAAATACAAACTGGAGGAGGCAGGCGGCACGCAACAGGACTAAAAGTTCGTGCATTGTTTCAAATCCTCTGAGATGCTGTGACTTTACTAGACTTGGTACAAATGACCCGCTTCGCACCCGCGAAAGCGTGCTTGTCGTTTGCCTTGCAACAACTCTGGCCAAGTGCTTTCTTCACGAGGTTAATGATGTTACCGGAAACCGATCCGAACAAAAGTTTATTATATCTGCACATCAGCGCTCAAAAAGATTCAATTTACACCTTTATCTGGCCGACCACAAATTGACACCGCTATTCGCTTGTACTCCTTGTGTACGATATTTGAAAATATTATGCAAACTTGCTAAGACCACCTGGTTGGGGAATTTGGTAGACGCACGCTTTAACACAGCGCGCGAAGCTGTTATACCAGCTGAATTCGGCTTACTGAACGGAAATGCTCTCGGGAAATATCAGATTCTAACCGAGGTTAACTGATGTCTGGCAAAATTAACTGTCACGCTCTTATTAGCATTAAGGAGTTTGAGAAACGATTTTTCTTCTCTTATTGTGTTCACGCCGTGATAGCAACAAACAAGCCAGCCAATTAGGCGGCGATTAAATCCCTCTGATTCTTGAAATTTCTATTTTTTTCTTTGGCGCCAACACACGCTGCTAAAAATTAGAAACATCTGCTAAGGCGCTTGAAGAGTTACGAAGCAGATAAGTTGCTTAAGCCCGGCTTATAAACACAATAAAAATAATATGATATTTTCCATTGTTTTGCCTGGCTTTGTGTTGTTGTCAAGCACAGGAAAACCGTCCCGTATATCAAGTAATTAATTTTCCGTCTAGCACGAGGCAGCAATTCCAAAGTGGTAACGGATATACAGTTGGCTGATTTTATTTGTTTATCTTGACATGGGAAAACGCTGACTAAATTTTGCATCTTTCTTTCATTATCACCGCAGGGAACTTAAATTTTTGAACACATTTACAAGAACCAAATCTCGCTAGGTTGTACTGTAACAAAGAAAGGCTGGAAACGCCCGGTAAACCACAATTTTTCATTTGCGAAATGTGATTGAATGCCGCTTGGACTAAAGTTTGACTTGTATCTTTTTCTTTCTCTGATATGTAAGTTCAGTCTACCACGCATTAAATGTCATCTCTTCATAGATTTTCGCTCAGTAGACAAGCTCATTAACACTGGAGATTAGTTGAAATAGGATTTATAGCAATAGGCAAGCAGTTTACGTTGTTAAAAGTTGATAACAAAGTGCGACTTTACAGATTTGACACTAAAGAGAGAACGTTTTTAGGCCGGACAGGTGCGGACTGTACGTCCGGCTGCAGATTTTAAAAAATGCTTCAAATTTTATGGTAAAAAAAAAATCCAAGTGATTTGAAAAGACTAGACGTTGGAATATTTAAAGGGTTCCCGTCGAGAAAGCCAATTATTTGCACGCTAGGTTTTATCGCGAAACCATTTGCAAGATTCTGAAGATTGCATGATAACTAAGTTAACATTGTAACTATTTTTACAGATCAGTTATCAAAAAATTAAAAATACAAAGCGATTTTGATTTCTATCGCCTCTCGTATTCTCGCCACACATTTCCTATTCATTGGGTTGTTTTTTTCAATCAATGAATCAAATAGCTCATTGGTAATGACTGCTACACGTCCAATTGAGGACAGTTATGTGATTTAACTGTTTTGTATCACTTGGTACCTTAAAAATATCTCTTCTGAAATTGCTTAACGTTCACACCCATCCCTTATGGCAGGTGCCATTGGCAAGTAAGGGTCCAAAAAGGCACGCCATGCATGTAGCGACCTCGTTAGTGCTGCTACCAGACCACTCCTTCCGACAATAGTAAGGAAGGTAAGTCCATAATCTGTGCTTTACCGAACAGACCTGCTTGTCTTTAATAGCATACTTTGTCGGGAATCGATCGAACAGATCTTAATGAATTAGCTAATTGGGCTGCGACTTGCGAGTGAAAAGGTCACTGCTAGCAATCTCATCTGTGAAGGCGTTGTCAGGAATTTACAAGAATCTTAAAATGGCACTAGATTCTGTCTACGGTTAATTATCTTTGTCCTTATATGATAAATTGTTCGGTAAATGTTGATCGGCAGAGAAGGCAAGGTCAGAAACCAGGAATGAAAATCAGAAATTTTATCCCATTTCGCTGAGGGACGGGGTGTTTCCACTTATTTACCGGACACACGTCCGACCCTTGAAACTGAACGATAACTAAGCAAACAACATCAGCTAACTAAGTACCATTTCTAATAAGATTTAGCTGTTTACAAAAGTTACAAAGAACCGGAAAAAGTTGGATTGCGTGTTCCCTGAACACGAAATCCTTAACCTCTAAAAGAGGTCACGAGAAGTGAGGAAAGAAATGCCTTTCTATGTAATTGCGAACACCAAACATTGCAGTGAAAGCGAAACACTCACTCAGCTGTTTTTCAATCTTCAGCTTCAAAATGAGTAAAGAGGATTTTAAATCACATTTCTGCATTATGTGGTCCTTTAAATCAGACAAAATCATGTTAGCAAATTTGTAACTATTTAGTTTCAGCTCATCCAATTTGAATCACAAGTACTTGAATATTTTGGCTTCTACTGTTTTAGTTTTTTATTCTCTTTTTCACCACGCGGCGTTACGCCAAGTTTTCATTTTCTTCTACATCAATTTGAATTCTAAAGAAATGCTTTTTAGTTCGCGTGACTCCAGCAGATGATTTATTGGCGACTTAGTTTAAATCTGAAGGTGATCATGAAATATTGCTGTGCAGATTTTCACGGTTGAATGAGCGAGGTTACATCTGGGCGGGGTGTACCCCAATTAAGCTCGTTTTACACAGAATTGTAAGCAACATAGTGAGTGTGATGCACGCCAGACTCCCTCAACAGGGTCACTGGACGAAAAACATTATGGATCCCTGCATTAAACTAAAGGATAAAAAGAAGTTTTAAATAGAAGTTGTTATTATACAAGAATATTTACCATCTATCCTCTCTTTGCTTTTACAGAACTGTTACTGGAATATGGGCGCACACTTTAGAAGGATTTATTTGTCAGATGGCTGACACGACATGTTGTAATCCTTTTCCGGCCCCCATCCCGTCATGCCTTAGTCGAAATCACGGTTCTCGTCTCCACAAAATTCGACATTGATAAAAAATCAAGAGACCATTTTCTCTTGTAAAAAAATAATATTTAGAGAGGGAGCCACATCATTACTAGCTGGTTTTGATGCGGTTCTTCTACCCTATTCGAATTGGAATTTAGAAATCTTGGCTTTTACAGGTGGGAGGAAAACCGAAGAACCCGGAGAAAAACCCTGGCAGCAAGGCGAGAACCAGCAACAAACTCAACCCACATATGACACCAGGCCGGAATCGACCCCAGGCTACACAGTTCCAACCTTGCTGATAAAAGGAATTTTTATGAGATAGGTTCCACGGCTTCGCGAATAACTTTTTGTCCATTACCAGAGTTGAAAGTCGATTACTCATTGGTCTGTTGATAGAAGGATATTAACGGGATCGTCATGAGCTCCTGGCGAAAAAAGGGCTCATGGTCCAAAAGCTGTGTCGAAGTTTGATTAGGTTCTCTTTTGCATAGCGACCACTTTAGTTTCCTTCCTACACCCTCATTTCCACTCCACCTACCCCGCCAAAAATAACTTTATTCACATCGCGCCTGTGTGCATCTAAGTGTTTCGGTAAAATTGTTTATTTTACAACGACTGTAGGGCCATTATGTTATGTTCCCAGTAATTTACTTTTGAAAATGTTTTTGGGGTCGAGTTGTAATGGCGCAACTGTTGAAAAAGCCCCACAGGGGGTAAAACCCTGAAGGAAAAAAAACCTTTAAATCATTTTCACATATCGCTGACCACAAAATGGTTAATTTTGCGGCTTGTTCGCATTCCTTCCCAAAGAATGCGAACAAGAGGTGCGGAAACTCGCCTAGGGATAGGAACAAATATTCGAAGGGTCCTTTTCCCTCTTTCCTTAAGATTTATTCGCACTGCTCAGATCATGGCTGACAATGTTTGATCTAGTTATGTCACCTACATTTTAAGTTCGAGTCGAGTTTTCAGTGCTATTAGCATAATGATAACAAGATAATTGCCGCTTAAGTTCCACGTTGGCTTTATTACCGCGTTCTTAGATTTCACGTTCAGCAAAGTAACATCAGCAAAGCTCTAGATGTTGATACATCGCAACACTTGTCGCGTAATATAATTACAGTCAATTATCCCAACAACACAAGTTTCAATGCAAACGTCATGCTTCCGCGGGTAACCTGTAGGTTAATGACCATATTTTCTCTTTTAATTTTGATTAAATGGATTCTGCATGTTAATGCCATGATCGATCAACTGGGACGGTTTTGATCTTGATTGATTACTTTTGCGGCAAACTTCTGCTCAAAAGTGGCCATTTTCAATGGAGTTTTCCGGAGCGGTACCTTTGAAGAAGCAGCATACAGTTGTCATGCAATTTGGTCGTCACCGTTTTAAAAGCCTTTTTTTCTAGGGAAAAGCGTTGCCGAGTCCACAAGTTCCATCTGAAGTCAAAGGGTCTAAAAGGCAAGCATTCCCTGGCCCCAAGGTTAAAAACTGTACTGAATGTCTGAATTCTCTGTTAATATTTTTGTGATCTTTTCTTTTTTGCTGAACCTAGGAGTTTGACGGAAGTTCTAGGGAATTCTCTTAGCTGATGTTTGTCGGAATTCTCATTGAAAATCTCTTTGACAATCCATTATGTAGTAAGAAGGAGAAAATATGGCGTGTTGATTTGCATCTAGTGCGGCCAAGTGAAACACAAGGCGACGTTTCGAACAGCACAAGAAGAAATCGACTTAACTTGAACAGGCGTTATCAAAGTAAACCCAGTCGTTAGAAATGTCAGAGAAGATTATCATCGTCTTTTGACGCCCCTATACCAATAAGCTCCCCCGCTTTCACTGAGAGCCTCTACAGCGAAATTGACATTGTAGACATCGACATATAGAATGGACCGACCAGAACTGAACGTTATATTGAACAATGTGACCATCAGGGCCGGCTCAGTTATTACAGTTCTTAGTTATATTTTAAGTACCTGCTCACACGGTTTATCACTAAAGTAAGGCAAAACGAAATAAGCACCCCCCTCTCCAATAAACGCCGTACTTTGAGCTACATAACTAAATTAGCGCCCCTGTATACACATTGATGTATACATCTGCATGATTCTTTGGTTTTATTTGAACAAACATTATTTGAGGGATCGAAGCACAGTTATCACTGAACAAATTGGTGCGTTCAACTATGATTTCTATCTCGTATGGATTCTGTTTGTCTTCTCATAAATGAAAGAATTAGGCCGCCGTTTATTACTTGATGATATTTCAAGTATTTTAATATTCCGATTCTATAAAAAGGTATTTTACTCCTGTGATATCGATCGATGTGATTTTGCCTTCATTAAGAGTACTTGAAATTTTTTTCAGACTCAATGGCGCTCCTTCTACATTCACCCACTTGAAATTATATCTGTTCATTAGGATGAAACTGGTGCTAAAGAAATTATAAACTGAGCAAGGTTGTAGAAAACAAATAACTTAGGTACTTAATTCAATTCAATACACACAGTCTTTTTGTTCTCGCGGCCTCTAATACGCTTAAAAGAATCCATCGTCTGCTTTGAATAAGACAAGGAGCCGATTATATTTAATTTTCAGTTGTTCACAGTGAGCGCAAGATCAGCAGTGGATTACAGCAGAAGCAAAGTTACTAAGGTTATTTTTTAGTAATCTATCAAGGATAAATCTGCGGGTATCTGACACTTAGCAGTGAAAAATTAAACTGTGGTCATTCAGTTTATATCTCCGCGACGTGACCGGTTCACGGAATCCTCATGACAAGAGTAGATTTCAGTTTGGTCAATGAAAAAGTCATACTACTGCCATTATACTACAGACTAAGAAATTTCTGAAATGTGATTGGCTAAGACTAGTAGTATTTAAGCCAAATTTGAAATACTTACATGTAAAAATTACAGCCAGTCACATGTTGTTGTAAAGCCAATCAA
>OMLO01000323.1_pt1 | contig 29426 bp, 18 predicted proteins | sample 1674811 | NCBI WGS metagenome assembly OMLO01 (sample SAMN06265003, study PRJEB25207) | coral metagenome | isolation source: Coral host | place: Mexico:La Bocana,Puerto Morelos, Mexico | collected 2008-11-13
CTCGGGCAGCATTTTCAAGACCTCGGTCACAGTTTTTCACGATACGGACCTCCCAGCCGGTAAATAACATATATTTATTAAAATGCATTTTAATTTTAATTTAGCTTTAATGAAAAAAAAAATTTCAGCAATATAATGAACAGTAGTGAATAGCTTTTAATATGAAATAATTGCTGTGTGAAATCTTCATTTCCTTCTGACAGTGTCAATAAACAGTGGGTAAACTTAATTAAGTGATGCCAGGCTTGATGTGTTGAGTTGGCTCATCCTCGCTGTAAAAAACCTGTGAAACTCACCAGTGACATAAGACAAAGAACGAGCAAGACAACAAAGAGCCCCGAAACAATATAGAGCACACAAACAATAACCCCTAAACAAAGAAAAAGCTTTTTACACAGTGAAACCCGTTGAGTCTATATTGTTCAGTCGCGAAATTATTCTATTTTACGAAGTTCTTCAGAAGCCAGCATTCTCTGTTGCAGACCGTTGAGTTAGGTAACATGCACGAGTATGAAGACAGTCACAATCGGAATGCTACTGTTGACCACTGAAGATACTGTTCCATCTAACATTATCTTCTTCTTCTGCCTCAGTGAAGCGGACTCTCGGCAACAGAATTAAGGGTGAAAGTTTCTAAAGAAACTGTGGTGCTGCGTCGGTGGGGCTTGGGTAACAAGGTAATGTAGTTATATCAACTAAGTTGAAAATGTAAATTGGCCACCGTAACGAGTTGACAAGCTGACGTTTCGAGCGTTAGCCCTTCGTCTGACGAACGAGGTTATTAGCCTACGTTTCCCTAGGCCTCCCCTCCCATGGCCACTCCCATGTCACTCGTTATTCAGCCTAGACGGTAGCGATCGAACGATGATTTAAAATTGATTACCTGAAAACACCTCACACTAGAAGATGCCATATATAGACAAAAAGCCGTGTTGCCTCTTCCGCTTTTGGCATTCATGACATCTTAAGCTTTACTTTACCTTGCAGTATTCTTATATGAAATTAAACTAACAGTTTGCAGGAGCAAAATAACTTTGGTTCTCTCGTACCTGTCTGTTTCGTTTCTTTTTTATTTTATTTGTTACACTCGTGAAATATATAAGCGGTAACAAAATGTACAGTATTTAATCTTCACTCAAATAAGCCCCGTCCCACCCTATCAGTCCTAATAGGAGGTTTTTTATAATTCCCTTCAATTACCTAAGACCTACCCTACCCTACACAGAAAAGCCTGGACAACATTTCCCCATAATGCATGTCGAAGAAGAAGTTGGTTTCCCGATGCGCGCGCATCTGGCAGCCATATTTGTTCCGTAATTGTGATCTGACTGAAAGGAGATCGTCGCCATTTTATTCATGGAAAAATTCGTGAAAGCTTCCTCTCGCGGAACATAACAAGATAGGTAATGTATCACTGAGTATATTCATTTATAACTTTAAAAGCTCGCATTTTGACTGAAAAGGGAGAGGAAACTTCCCCGTACCTTTGCCTTAGTCCGCCATGTTGGTGTCGTGTCATTGCGTTCACCTGTTTGGATATGTTGTGTGGTGATTTCCGTAGCCATTAAACACAATTTTATTTTTCAGCAGTTGTAAATTCCAGAGGCGCAGTTTTATTGTTATACGAGAGAATATTCGCGTTATTCTCGACAGAAACTATTGCAGCGTGTATAAAATCAAAGTAAGGTCACGGTCGTTAGTTTGATCTTTTCGTGTAAACTTCTGAAAATCGCAGAAAGGACGAAAATTTCGGACAACGGCAAAAACGCACCGTTTGGCGAGTATCGTTGCGTCATGTTTTGATTAAGAATCCTGTAAGCGCCCTTACAACTTGTATACAAAGCGGTGAACGAGCGACTACGTTTAATAAAGAAACACCGCGATCTAAATATTTTATGTCCTTTGAATTCATCCACGTTCCGTGTCGCTACAGATCATCCGGTGAATTGTTAGCTTAATCTAACCTTTTTGGCTGTTGTAATCAGTTTCTGGACTAAATAAGTCCCTGTTTAGATTTTTTTTAACATTTCTTTTGCGAAGTTATTTCTGAATTTGTACTCATTTAGTGATGTAATTAATGGACTCAGAAAACCTCCAAAACCTTTGTCACAGTTTTGGAAAGGAATTTGATATCTTTATGATAGATTTGTCTTTTTTTGTCAGGCCACTCTAAAATTTTAACTTTTGTCTGAGAGTAAACTATATTTTATTAGAATGTAATTGCATTGTGATTAACATAACATACTGTTTTTGCCTTTCAAAATATAAGTTCTTCCTTTTGATTTCTAAGTTTCTTTTATTGCTAATGAAGAGAATTGAAAATTTCATCAAGGGTTCTGGACATGTAGTCATGCCTTTTTTATCTTTCTTTCCTATGAAATTGTGTTTGAAAAAATATTGTATTACACGTATGGAGAAATCAGATGTTTGTCATTTTTAATCACAGGTTAATCATTTCCTAGTTTTTCTCCAGGCCCAGTTTTTCAATAACACTATCCACTGGATAAATCACTATCTGGAGGATAAGTGTTAACAAAACAAACCACTCTATTTTCACTGACTAATGTCAACCACTTTCCGAACATCCCATCATCAAGCCCTGTGAAGGTCAACAGCTAATTAATTGAGATTGTGTTCTTGTAGTCCTCAGGCAAGTCTGCCTGAAGTCTCCCTTGTAAGATCGGTTTTACTAAACAATGAACATTACAGAGAAAAAAGACTATCATTTCACCTTGGCTTTTCAATGTAAGTCGCTTCGTGTCTAATCATCAGTTTTCTTTTTGCTTTTCAAGGTTTGCAGGAGTCAAGTTTAGCGATTTTGTTTCGAAGTAGGGACTAATACTGAAAGCTGTTTATAATGAACAGTTCCTATCAGCAAGTGTCACAAGACCCCGATGAAAGGTGAATGATCTGAACTACATGTATTATAGCACAATATGATATCTTTGGGCAGCTTGTAACTTTGACCAGCCATTAAGTCATTATCACTAGCGTCAAAACAATTCTTCTCTTACATTACCAGGCCTGTGCTTGAGAAGCGCACCCAGGTGCCATAACTTAACTTGACTTTAGGTGACTGGTAAAACTTACTTTTTCATAGAAGTTTTCATATAAGGGCTGGACACCGAGGATTTCATGGTTAGGAACCTTTGGGCTCCTCAAAATTTTTCTTAGACCACAGCTTTGAGTTCCTCCATAATTTGAGTTTCCTGAAAGAAATTTCCCAAGAAATTTTGTTTGCTAGTAAAGGACAGTACATGCAAGCCCAAGCCAAGGCTGCATCAGACAGGACAAAGTTTGCCTTCACTCATTTTCAATAGACCTATCCTTGCTCAGTTTGCATGCCATGAGTATAAGCCCAATTATTTTCTTGTCTAGCCCTCCAACTCAGTTAATATTGCCTCATAAAAGGAACCTGGCTGTCTAAAATGTGTCTGTCAATCTAGGAATAAAATTTTCATGTGTACAAAGTTCAAGAAAGTAATGCCAAACTAATATTTTTTCACATCTTAGCGATGATCGTCACAGATCTTACCAGCCGTACCAAGATGACGATGAGGGTTATGAAGGAAACTGCGGTTACAACTATGGTTACAATCCCTATCGGCCACCATCTGGTGGAATCAAGGGAAAGGTGGAGCAGAAATACTGGCTTACAAAACAAACTGTGATCCAAAAGTTAGGAAAGGAACAAGATTGTTACGTTGTAGCTGGAGATTCTGAAGTTGATGCACGTCTTGAGGTACGGAAATAAATAAGTTACATTGTAATTTTATGAAAATAATAAGTCAAATTATTCTTGGTTCTTATTTATGATCTACTGAAAAACAGATGACACCAATACCATTTTTTTCAGAGATACATTGTACAGTTAACATTGCTGTTTATCTGTTCAGTAACACAATGTAGATCACAGTTGATGCCAAAGTGTGCTAAGAACATCAGTGTCACACTTGCCGAACAGCTTGTGTGCCCCTTTTTTTACTCTTGCCACATTTTGATGTCATCTGTGATCTTCTCTACCCCTATATTACTGAACAGATGTACCACAATATGGAATCATTATGTAATAATTATTTATAAAAAATAATATCATTGTATGGTCACGTCTTCATGACTATACAGGGCTGTCATTAAGGACCATAGCCTGTAACACCTGGCACAGCTAGGTATGCTTGATAGGCCCTTGATGTTACTAGTGAACTGGACGCATAGACACATGTTCAATTCACACACAAAGTAACAAGCTTGTTACAGGTGTGAAGATCAAGGCTAGAGACTCAAAACTTAATGGTAGTCTTGCTACAGTTGTGTATAGATGTGTATGATCTATTTGTTAGAATTTTAAATGTCTATTGTAGTATTTACACATTTAGTTTAACATTATGCATGCTTTATTTTATATTTTTTATAGGCTTTTAGACATATACAGAAGACTTGTATGGACATACTGAAGGCAGTAGAAATCTATCAAAATAGAATATTCGGTATGATTGATGCTCTTTATTTTTGCTCGCTAATAATCTTTCCCCATGGAAATTTGATCACTCTTCACAGACAGAAAATAAATTGATTGCCTGTTAACATGACTTGAGGCACCTTAACCCTTTTTTTAAGAAAAGAATATTTTATTTACCTGCCTAGGTAAACTGAAAACTCCTCTCCTGCTCAAAACATTTTTGAAGCTCTTAGTTTTCTATGATTCAGTGTGGTTTAGTTCACACACTGCTGAAAGAGGACCATATCCAGGCATTGATAAAACAGAGTTACATGCTTTGATATGAAATGACAGGGTTGCTTTGGTTGGGAAAATAATTTTACAGTTGTCTGCTCAGTGACCTGGTCTCTCAATGGCAGCGAGGTTAGAGGTGACCTTGTTTTGATACAGACCTCTCTACTTTTGTTATGTAAATCAAGTTGTTCCAATGCAAATTAGGTGTATTTACATGGCAAATGCAGAGAGGTTTGTATCAAAGCAAGGTCACCTTTAGCCTCGCTGCCATTCAAAGGCCTGGTCTCCTAGCACACAACTGTAAAATGACCTATTGTGGACCGAGAGAGAAAGTAGCACAGAAGTTTTACTTCTTTTTGTCACAATCTTTTTTAGCTTTGTCTCAAGATGAGAATGAAATGGGTCGTTTTCTCCGAGAACAAGGTTCCCAGGATAAATCCAAAGCTGGAAAGATGATGATTGCTGTTGGCAAGGCTCAGAGTTATTCTGCTCAACAAAGGTACAATCTATGTCTAATATAATTTATAACATTATCATCAGCTGTCCATCATTGACAAAATGCTTGCATACATGCATAGAGTTGTGTTTTTGATTAAATTGGAAGTCTTGAGAAATTTGATGTAATTCTCAATCCACTGGCTTAAAAATTGCTTTTATGATCTTACCACCAACACTTCTGATTATTTTTGTAAAATGTCTGATCTCTAAAATGTTCAGAGATCCTGGAGATCACCAGTTTTACATTCTTGTCCCTAAAAAAAGGTTTATTAAATATAAACGCCACTAATTCAACCTTACAATTGTACCAAAACTGCAAATAATTTAATCTCGAAATGCAGGAAAGCAAGCTAAATTTTGTGAAAAATGTACTTTGCTTTATATCTGGGAGATTTGGTGAACCTTAAAAGAGACTGGTAGATGGAGACTCCTTGATAAACAGACAAACTGGGAGATGTGGCATCGATTCTACAGGATGATGCAAAAAAAGTTTCAGATCTTACAAAACTATCCCCCTTCCCCTGTCTGGAAACGCTTGTCCTTCCTCACAGTAATTGTCATCTCCTGTCTCCTTAGCAACATTTTGACGTCGTAAGGAAAAATAATATGATGTTCGTGACTTCTTGCAATTTAACAGGTTGAGTCTTAGAACTCCTCTTGTGAGGTTGTATCAAGAGGTTGAAACCTTCCGATACCGTGCAATCTCAGATACTTTCCAGACCGTTAATCGAATGGAACTGTCTAGAACTGACTACAGAGCTGGGCTCTTATGGATGGCTAATATATCTAAAGAACTGGATCCTGAAGAATATAAGAGATTAGACAAATTTAGAGAGGTTAGTTCTACCTAAAGGAACCTGTGGCTAACATGGCCAAACTAATTCAAAATATTGTGACTGAGTTCCGTTAATAACTGTAGTAGCATTTTATTAGTGAAGTTATTTCTACATACATGTAGTACAGGCACTATATCGTGGAGTACTGTAAAGTTTATTTTGGTGTGAATTTTTTCAATTACCCCTGGTAACCAGTTTGACTTGTTCTTTCAGATTATGATAATGAATATAAGGTAGAAAGAAATCAATTAAAACAAACTGGTTTGGCATTGTTTGAATGAAAATAAATTTCAGCTAAAAGAAAGTGCATTTAGTCAAAGAGCATAAAAGTTTGTGCTACATTTTGCTAAACATCAAGATGACTATTGTTTATAATCTCTCATTTTACACCGGTGTTTTCATCTATATAAATACCTTTAAATTGCTTAACAACAGAGTGATACATGTACTGTAAGGTTGCAAGGAGTTTCCTTTTGATCATCTTTTCAGGTTCAAGGGCAGGTTCGGAAAGGAAAAAAGAAATTTGAAAAGCTCAAAGTTGATGTTATGCAGAAGATAGATCTTTTGTCTGCGAGTAGGTGCAACTTACTATCGAGCACACTCGCTGCATACCAACAGGCATTGCTCAAATTTTGGGAGAACACTTCTCGAACTATGACTCAAGTATCAGAACAGTTCAAAGGATTACCGACGTACCAGTTTCAGATGTTGAAAAGCCTCAATCCTCTGACACTTGATGCTGGTGACAACAAGGAAAAGGATGAAGAAGGAAAAGAAGAAAAGCCTGACAAAGAATCTGATGAAGGCAAAAAGGAGTTGAGAAATGGTGATGCAAAGAAGGAAACATCTAAGGAAGATGATGATGATCAACTAATATCATTGGATCATTCTCCATTAGAGGAGAAGAATTTGGCAGCAGCGGCAGCAGACAAGAAGACTGATGATGAAGATGATGAGTCACTTTTAGAAACAGATTTACTCGGGGATGATGAAGCATCCGATGGAAATGTTGATAAGAATGACAAGCCCAGTGCTTTTATAGATTTACTGGGTGATGATGATCTGCTTCCACCAAAACATCAATCTGGTATGTAGTTTTTTCTGTTTAATGGTCGGACATCTTCTGTAGCTACATGTAGCACAACTGCAAGTCCTTGGTTCAGGGTCTTTTCTTTAAGGGCTGGGCGCCAGGCAAAGTGAGTGGCTGTGGGGATGACCATCTTGCCCACCTGGGATGACCATCTAGAGGAGAGTTTTTATTATACAGTAGCTCACTTTGAGAGGTTTAACCCACATGTGAAAACCAGTTACTACCATCCTGCTGAAAACATAAATGAAAGCCCAAGTAGCAGTGTTCATGCTGTGTGCTTATAGGAAGGAGACATTTGCACATTTGTACAGTCTTCAAGTAGACATCCCAAATTTGAAATCTTTCTAATCTACAACTAACTTTGCTCTGCTCATTTGAGTAAATGTATGTGAATGAACGTAAATATACTCTGCAGTGACTGCCTTGATTTGTTCAGCATGGACGCAGTCTTAGCTCATAGAAAAGATGTTATGTTCCAGGTGTTTCAACACCCTTTTTTCTTCCATGGTATGTGGGAAAGATAAACATGTTTAAAGCTCATAAATGCAGTGTACAATATTTTTCGCAGTATCTTTTCATTACTTTAATTTTCTTGTCAAAATGAATAGTAAAGCGAGACAAAAGTAGATAGTCAAAGATTTGGCTGTTCTTGTAGAATGCTGGTTCAGCCTTTATGACAGCCGTGCAACAAGTTTTGCTGCCTTTGTTTTCTTAATGCATCTAAATGTTCTTGTTCTTGCCTTTCAGATACAGATGACCTTCTTTCATCCTTTGATAGTCCGGCAAATAGTAACGGTCTCAAAAGTAGTGACTCGAGCATGCCACCCAGCTACGAGGCAGCAAAGAAAATTCCAGCATCTGGTATGGAACAATGCTAGAATCTTTGAAATTGTTATAATGCTAGAAATTAATTCTTACAGCTGAATAGACCATAAAGAGATGATTGATCTTTGCACACAGCTCAACTTAATTAAAGACTTACAAATAAATCAGGCTTGAGCATGATTGGAATCCATGACGTTTAAGATACCAGTGCAGTGCCGTACCAATTGAGCCATCAAGCCAACTGGGGGCTGGTCACTTTCTTAGTCCAACCTTTTTTTTCTTTCAAGCTTTAATTTCAGAACTGATCAGTCATGCCTTGTAGTACATATGAGATAAGTCACTATATAATATTGTTTCATTTTTGCCCAAGGTTCAGATGAAAAGAATCCATCAATGACAGCTGATGACTTGCTGTTCGGGTCCCCAACCAGAGATGACAGAGGAACAGAGAGCAAGTCAGACCTGGATATATTAAATGACATTCTTGGCTCAAATGGTTCTTCTGGCATGCAAGGCACAGAAAACGACAACAGTTTCAGTAAGACTTGGAAGGACATGTTTGGTGACGAGCTGCCTGAGACCAGTCAACGAACACAGGAGCCAAACCAGTCATGGTCTCAAGGAGGTACCAATTTTATGATGCCATCTGACCTTCTTAACAGCATGGCAAAGTTTGACCCATTTGGTGAGGTACCCTCAGGTACCTCAGGTACCCCACCTCAGCAAGGCACAGGAATGCCATCAAAGTCATCAGGGTTGCTTAATAGTCTGCCAGCTGCAGGGGGTAAGCGTCCATATAATCTTCCATCATCGCAGCCTAAACAGCCTCCAATTCCCTCAGGAAAGGGAGGTGAGAAGGGAAAAGGGAAAGGGAAAAAAGGTGCAGACATGTCTGCTTGGTTCAGCTTGTTTTCAGACTTGGATCCTCTGGCTAACCCTGATGCCATCGACAAACAGAACACGAAGAGTGAAGAAGACAGACAATGCTGAATAAGAATTGAGTTGCATTTTAGACATTATCTATCTTGGATGGTTTTAAGACTTGCATTGTCGAACTCTATATTGTAAGATTTAGAGTGTAGAGAATGGGTGATTAAAGCCAAGGCCAATGGGTTTTCTGTCAATAATCTGTGAAACCCTAATATAATGAGCTGGTGTATTGTTCACCACTATTTGTTTTTCTTTTTCGATAAAGGCATTTGTCTTTGCTAAAGAACAGATCAGTGAATTATTTGTTCATGTTAAATTTTCTGGGGTTGTTCTTATTGTGTTATCAGTATTTAAAAGATATTGCAACTAGCCAGTATTAGGAAAATTCAACTTCTAAGGGAAGCTAAAGTAAATGTAAATCCTAATAAAAATAAAAAAGGTAAAAGGTAATATCAGCATTATTTTAAGTTATTCAGGGTCACATATTGTTAAGTATGTTTTCTTAGTGTTTGCCACATGTATTGTACATATAATCATGACTGAACTAGCCTGAGAACGGGCTCTGGCTGGAAGAGTCTGAGTGCGGCTGGTAGGGCCGAGTAGGAACAGGCAGAGAGGGGTGTGGCCAAGTGGCTTTTCACAGGCTATAACTAAACCTTCCTTATACAGACACTAAAGTTTCAGATACAAGTGTAATGCAATGCTGTGATGTAAGAAAATTTAAAAGGAGCGCAATGGTTGCTAACTAATTACAAAGTTGGTAATAAAACCCTGGGTGTCCAGCAATAAGCTTATATTAAAAAAAGTCAGATTTTCCCTGTCACCCAATGGCGATTGGTGTCACCCAGGCACTTGTACAACACAGCCCTGGTATTGGGTGTCTGTAGTAGAGACGACTTTGTTAAAAGGTCTGAGTCTACTTCTTGAAAAAATAGCTAGATGTCTTTTTTACATCTGTGATTTGATCCAAGTTGAAGTCATATTTTAGTCATGGATCAAGGTTTTACTTAAGATCTCTTTCATGGGTGCAAATTATTTGAGTATCATTTGGTTTGCTTTTATGACAGACGTTTGGAAATTGAGAGGCTTTGTTCTTACATGTACGACCAGAAAAATACATTTTGTCAACAGAATGCACAAGTAGGATGCATGCCCAGAAAATTCATAATTTGGAAATTATTGTGTAAATATTATCAAATTAGAAAAGAATACCATCTCCTAAAATGAGGAAGTTAACCAAATTTGGTGATGTTCGAGACAATCTGTGGACAAAAATGCATCTCGTCAGTTTCAGTTTCATTACTTGCCGAACAAAGGGCTTCTCATACTTGATTGCCACCATTAAAAAAAGAACGGTTCGCTGCGCTTTGAACAGTCAGAGTTCCCGTGGATATCTCTAGTTTAAGAGACCGGGAAACCATATGTTGGCCTACCGTGAAGTACTTTCCCTACTTTTCACAATTGAGTGTTTGCCTGATTACAAGCTCGAGCCCGGTCCTACTCACGTTGGATAATACTCATTTACTATGAAGTCAAAAAAAAATTTGAATTGTACAGCACTTGAATATGAATTCTTCAAGCGTAAAATATAGTTAAAATGTCAGAGAGGCAGTTGATGTTTAAAATCATTAAGTGCTTCAGCTTGTTAAGATTACTATTTCAAGGTAATGAAGTAAATTTTAGAATGTTATTGGCTTGAATCATGAGGGACACTGCTTTTAGATTAACACTGGAAGCCACTACTTATTGTTGTCCATGTTTTATATCAGGACAATCTCTCTTTTACACTAGTATTGGTTCTATTTTTCGTTCAAGAAATTAATTTATTAAAAGCTAAGAGTTATTTAACATAAAAGGGTAGGAACAAAGAGGTCGTAGCTTTAAGGTTTCTCGACAACTAAAGTTGTCTTCTGCACTCGCGCAACGCGACGCTTCAGGGAGGGTTGCGTGACTTTTACGTTGCGTGATGAACTACGTAGGTAACGGTTGTGAAAGAAAGCAGAAGAGTTAGGTTAGTTGATCGTGTTAAGACTTGAATTCATGGAAGATAATAGTTTCAATAAACAAATACAAAACAATAATGCGTAAGAACTTTATTTGAAGTCCTTTTGCCTCATCTCGTATTTTACTAATTTCTCCCCGCTGATTACTTGCCATAAATAACCTCGGTTTTGCAGTTAAGGTTAAGATTAGTTGTAGCTATTTGGTGAAGCATAGGGAACGGAACGGCGTGCCAAGATACAACCGGATACAAGTTTTGTGTAGGTTAACGTGGACATATCACTGAAATGAGGTTGTACTGTTTGCCTTTTTGTTTCTTTTAATTTATTTTGCAAGTAGAACGAACCAGTATAATAACTGAAAGGATTTCACAGTGCACTGGATAGTGACTTTTCCAGCTGGCTTATTCGATTCACCCTTCGAACACTGAATATCCTGAAGTCAGTGGAGACTTGACATTTTCGGAGGAAACTATCTGACGATGTGTTTAAAAATTAAGTTAAAGCAGTCAGGAGACGTTTCATCTAACGCGCGTGATTGTAAACTTATTAAACTAAAACGTTGCAAGTGCTGTAGGCGCAGCTCGAGAGAATTTTTTAGTGCCTTCCAGGCACTTGTGGGAGGCGCGGTGGCCTCATGGTTAGTGCGCTCGTCCCCAGAGCGAGCGGTCCGGGTTCGAGACCTGGCCGAGGACGCTGTGTTGTGTTCTTGGGCAAGACACTTAACTCTCTCAGTGCCTCTCTCCACACAGGAGTATAAATGGGTACCGGCAAATTGTTGAGGAAACCTAACAAATTGCCGGGGAATGACCTGCGATGGACTAGCATCCCGTTCAGGGGGAGTAGAAATACTCCTAGCCGCTTCATACTACAGAAACCAGGGATAAGCTCCGGCAGCTATGGTCCAGTACGATCCAAGGCTTCATTTATTTTTTTTATAGGCACTTGTAGACTTTTGGGATGACCATGTGGCCATTCCCAGCGTTCGGGTCTTTTACATACATCCAAGCTTCTAGGAAAAGCCGCTGATGGTAATGTGGTCCTGTAGCCCACGTGTAGCCGTACCCACCGCCCAGTTTTCCTCGGGGGGTGGGTACGGCTTAGCGTAGGCCAGTGGACCTCTGGACCTCAGCATTGACTTTTATAAGATAGCGTCGGTCTTATCGGATTTCGGAATCGCTAGAGATCAAACCTTTTGCATGTTGTTTCACAGGCCCGGGGGAATACTCCTAGAAATATTGAATTTAAGACCAAAATCTGCTATTTTCCGGCCTACCCTATTTAGGACCTGACAATTTATCCATACTCTGCTTCAGACCTGCTTTATAATTAGTTCCCTAGTTCAGATTAATTTGAAAGACAACTTTTTGTATGCTTTCATTAGGTTGGATACGTCCTCTTAGACAAACCATGATACGACTTCCCTGGGCGAGTTTTTCACAAACACAAATCGTAAATGACCGGTAATTGTTGCGTTTTTCAATGGTTGTGACTAGAATCAGGTTGGAGACATTATGTTTATTACACAGCAAGGTTTGCTTAGAGTGTAACTAGAATGGATACTCCAAATAAGGTTGTCATCTTCACTCAAAATACATGATAGGAGTCATAAAGATAAGACAGAAAACAGAGGACAACAGATGTGTTGTGTAATAAACATAATGTGTCCAACCTGATTTTAAGGTATCCATTCTAGTCACAACCGTTTTTCAATTCCTCCGGCGTCAACTGACATTTAATTCGTTTTCAGAGTGACTGTTTTCTCCGACGGTGATTGTGAACGGGGCCTTGTTCACATTACAATGCAAACTGAGCCTTCTTATGAATGACTGCCAATTATAAATTCTTTTGTAAGCATTAAAATTAGCTTGACTCTCCTCGTTATCGAGTTGATAATTCAAAAGAATTTTTGCTCCCAAACAAGTTTATTGCGGCAGGACCCATTACTCCTGATTGAGGCTAATTTAAATGCATACAAAATAATTTTAAATTGGCAGCCATATATGAAAAGGGTCTATACAGATGTCTAAGTCGCGTTCTGATACGGACCAACATGGCGGCTATCGTGAATTTAAGATCAATAGCTTTTCGTAGGAACTGGATACGGGTAGCGATTGCCCTATAACATAATTGCCTCATGATTGCCTGGTTGAAGAAAGCAAAACAAATTTATGACCGGAATTTTCATCCTAATTGACCAGTTCCGTTTTTAGCTGTTTTAATCTCGTTTCAGGAGAGTTTCAGGCAGGATTCAGAATACTGAAGAAAAAAACAAACACGACCAGGAACACGGGCCAGACCGGTCCATGATGTCATTCACTGCCTACTTTACTTCCGGTGGTGCGGTAGTTTCGAGTACCGGAAGTTATATCATCTGTGAAGAACAGGATATTTTGGCTCTGTTCTGGAACGCAGTGAGCAGAATGAAGCTAGCTAGGTGTGGTTTCAGATATTCTGGAAATTTGGCGGAATTTTCCGGGAATTTTCACCGTAATTGGCCAGTTCCGTCTTGAACTGTTCCCGCATTCGTTTCAGGAGAGTTTCAGGCGCGATTCAGAATACTGAAAAAAACAAACAAACACGACCAGGAACACGACAAAGAACCAGACCGGTCCATGATGTCATTAACTGCCTGCTATACATCCGATGGTCCGGTAGTTTTGAGTATCGGAAGTTATATCATCTGCATAAACAGAAGCACTTCCTTTTTAGTGAAGAACAGGAAATTTTGTCTCTGCTCTGGAATACTGTGAGCAAAATGTTTTATTTCAAATTCTAATTTTAAAACAACCTAAACTCTTCAAAATTTCCTATTTCCATAAATTTCACTTATCCTTTGAGAAAAACTATTTATCCCCAAATATACCCAAAAATCAACAAAAAATTTACAAAAAGAATATGTGGGATGAGAAGGGATAGTTTTGATTGCTTGAATCGTTAACGAGATACTTGCGTTAAAACCTAACAAGCGGCGTTCAGGAGGTGTACCCCCGCCTTAATGGGCGTGGTCTTAGTTATTCTGGGAATGTGGCTGAATTTTCCGGGAATTTTCACAAGTCTCAGTGATATTTTGTCAGGAGCGGACATTCTTATCAGGAGAAAACGAGATGTTTTATGGAAAGAAATTTCTTTTTTTAAAAAGGGGCGATTTATGAAATTTGAACCAAAAAGCTCAAGTAAACCAAAGATACATTTCTATGGTCTATTTGGAATAAGTAACACTTAGGAAGGCTTTTTTTTCTCGAAATTCTACCTAAATGTCATGAAGGTAGATCGAGATTGTGAATGCTGCTTGACTTCAGGAGGTTTCACCAAAGAATTCTTACCAAAATCTGCATATCCTAGGTAACAACAATTCAGAAGTACTGACAATTGATGGTTTGAACGAAGTTTTTATACAAAGCTCGGGCATACAACTTGCATTACAAAGAAAACACAGCAGAAATGGCTCGGTTACCTTTGCACTGTTTCTGGTTGCTTTAAAACTCTTCTGTTAAAATCGTATGGAAAGCATTTATAGCTAAACGATAATTTTCAATGATTTAAAATATTTCTCGTCATCTGCACTTTCCTGCTGTCGTCGGTTTAGTCTAATACAGATGCATTGCAAAGATTTCCTTGACGCTTCTATAATCCGACAGCATCTATCATTTGCTGCTTACGAGGACGACAAATTCGTCTACCTTGTAACCAAACTGTAGGACCCTGTAGGACGAAGGACTTCAAAGGACCACAGAGGGAACCAAATAAAGTTCACTCCACGTGCGTGCGAAGGTCATGATAAGTTGTCATATTACATATTTTAAATGGTTATAACAATAAGATGTATTTATTCTAGATTTGAGACTTAAAAGACACGACACGTGGGAAGAGGAACAATCTCCCGTCTACTTTCAACTGTTGAAATGTATACTGACAGTAAAAAGTGGAAATACCATAACCTCTAATTTGGTGATTCGTTTTGCGTGACTAAGTGCGTCAGACAGTACAAGGCATGGAGCGATAGCTCACCTTTGAGTCACCCGCGCGAGCGTCGAAAAGCAAAGCGAAAGAGGCCCCGAGAAAGTAAGCCTGCCTTGATCTCTGTAATCATCCCGTTTCATTTCTGCTTCGCCGGAGGAAAATGGTCGAAATGCAGGAAAGGCGAGAAAACTGTTCATCTGTTATGGTAGATAAGGAGCGATTAGATCCACATGGAGTCGGTAATTTACCGCACAAGTCAGTCCGTTCCACATTTGGAGTAAGAGGATGAGTCAAGTGCGCGTGTTACTGATGTTCAGTTTTAACAGACATCACTTGGAATTGCTAGACATAAACTTTGACGGTTTTTCTCTGGCAAAACTTTGTCAACAACGCGCCTGCATGTTGATTTGAAAAAGATTTACAGTTTTTCCGAGAAATCTGAGCTGCCAAAGTTCTTGCTTCCAGTGAAAATTAGTTAATTTTCTGTGGTTTTCGGGTTGGAAATGGAAAATTTGCAGAGATTAAAGCAGACTAACTTGCTCGATTTCGCGGCTACCCCGCGCGTGCTTGTGCTCCACCATGAGACTGATCGCAAACTACGGTGCGAGAGAGCTTGGAACAAACTAATTAATTAGAGGGATTAGAGCTCATGATAATACACATGATTACTTCAGGCTTCGGTTTTTGCAACTAAAGAAGCGCAGTTTAGAATCGAGATATTAGAAAACAGTTATGATCGGATGAACTCACAAGCGCTGAAAAAGGCGGGGCAGCTGCTCGAGACCTGACTACATAGTTATTTCAAACATTTTAATAGCGATTTTGTTCTTTTTAATTAAAAATAGCAGGATTACCTTCTTTTCCAAGAAGACATAAAGATACAATTATATTCTCAGAAGTACTTGAAGTCGCTATCGCACTGTTCTCAACTGTGTTTCATCGGCAGTCTTGCTGCATCGCCCAGCAGGGTTCGAAACTAATCACGAGTCGAAACACAGCAAAGCTAGGCAAAAAGAACTACTTTCGTACTTTTTGTGGTTGAGATGTTCATCAAACTTCTTGTATGAAAAGATGTTCTGGGAAATTACATTTCTAGAAATAAATTAATGCTCTATCAAGATAACCATTCCAGGAATTGTCGGGTTTTTACTCTGCATAGAGATGATAAAGTCCTAACCTTTTTCCAGGAAAAAACGGATGTTATAAGTTCCTATATAAATGCTAAATTTTTCTGCCGATACTTCCAAAGAGTCAGGATTTGCATATCGATAACTCGGCTTTCCACTAAGCGCCAATGACAATGCCACTTCGCGCCCTCGTCTTCTTGTACCTTGCAAACACTTGTGTCTCTGGTTTGGTTCTCAAGCCCAACTGCACCGTGCAGACATTTTCATGTCCTTGTAATCAGAGCAGCGGTTTCGGAGCAATAGATCTTGGAAGAGTTAGTGTCACTAGATGCGTGACCGATGGAAACCATTCCAACGACGTCGTGTGCTCGAGTGAAAACGTTAGAAAGCAATGTCACGTAATGCAAGGTTAGTTGCACGAGCTGCGTGATTTTTCTCGCAACTCTTGTTTCTCTTTCTTTTTTAATCCGTCTCAAAAGTTGCATGACTGCTGTGGGTTTGGTTCTACGTTCTAAATTGCGGCTTGGTTCAACCTGTCACCTCGAGGGCTATCTATTGTTCACAAACAAATTTGATTTTCCGCGAAACCTGTTTAATAATTGCAAGAAAATCGTTGGAGAGATTCAACAGCCATGTTATGCAATAACCTATACAAATGTGATCATCTTCTACTTTCTTGTAGAACATGGAAAATCATCTTCCGTTCGGTAAATATTGATTTTCAGTTTCCCTGATTGTGGCAATTTGCCATGCATGGTCAGTTAAAATGTGTGCAATGAAAGTTGATGACTTTGTAATTTCTTGACAAATTCGTCTGGAAAAAATGGTACTCGTCTTTGTAATTAACCCATTTAGCATAGTAACAGAAGATTCAAAGTCATACCCTCAAGGAAAAGCTCAAATTAATGAAGATTACGGACGGGCCATCGAAGATTCCTGAGGTGCACAGACAAAGACGCGAATCAGTGAGATCCGGCCCAAAGGTATCGGAAGATAACCGACGAATCATTTCTAAACATTCCTTGATTTTATTATTAATTCTTTTTGTTTTTCTCTTTTTCACCAGTAAAACAATCAAACAAACCTTTTATAGAAAGCTTTGGCCTTCAGGAGAATGCCATCGCCTACCTCGGAAGTCAGATCAACCTCACATGTAAGATGAAAAACGCCCAAGTCGCCATTTTCCTCAAGTCTGGCATCGCAGTGAGAGAAGGCGGTCGATATGAGTACATTCATGAACGCTCTGCACATAAACGACTCGACAGTAATCTCCAAATCACGAATGTAACCAAAGATGATGAAGGGAACTACACTTGCTTTGCTTATAAAAATGGCAATCTGGCCTCCGCAAAGTACACCTTGAAAACAGGTTTGTGGCTAAGGTTCCAATAAAATCATTTCGAACTGCTGTCAGTTGTGGTCTTTTTCTACCTTAACTGTTGGTGAAAATCACGGAAATGGTTGCCATGTAGCCATCGTCAGAACTGACCCGTCACAGTTTCTTCCGGCTAAAGGCGCCGGCCAAAAACAATCGAGAAAAGAGCAAGTGGACTGGGGAGAGAACTCTCCCCAGTTTTCTTTTCTTTCTCTTTTAAGTACGGCCCGCCCTGCACTCTGACAGTCCGGATTCAGTAAGAGCCATGGGGAACTGAGCTAAGGAAAAAATTCTTCTTGTTTATCTACTAGAAGGAAGAGGGACAGGTACTGCGGCCAACCAAATTTAAATATTGTAATATTCTACCTCTAGCTGGGTATTGTTGTTCATGACATGATAATGAGTTATGGGATATCGCTGTGGCCTGCTTCAAGCCACTTACTCGTTGGGTGGGAGGATGGGTTGCCAATCTCAGCATCGCTTCCGCGGCTTCAAGTAGAGTGATTCTGTGGAACACATGTATAATAATTTTGGATTAGAATGTGTGCAATTAATGAAAGTTGATGACTTTGGTAATTTTCTTTAACAAATTCGTCTGGAAAAAGTCGCACTCGTCGTCCGATAATTAACCATTTTAGCATAGAAATAGAACATTCAAATTTATGTCGTCGAGGAAAAGCTTAAATCAATGAAGATTACCGAAGATTTCTAAGTTGAACAGACAACGTCGAAAATCAGAGAGACCACCTAAAGGTGTCGGAAGATAACCGACGACGGCCTCACGTATGATTGCGAAACACGTACTGAGATCGGAATAATTTCTAAACATTCCTTGATTTTATTATTAATCCTTTTTGTTTTTCTCTTTTTCTCCAGTAAAACAATCACATCAACCTTTTATAGAAAGCTTTGGCCTTCAGGAGAATGCCATCGCCTACATCGGAAGTCAGATCAACCTCACATGTAAGATGAAAAACGCCCAAGTCGCCATTTTCCTCAAATCTGGCATCGCAGTGAGAGAAGGCGGTCGATATGAGTACATTCATGTACGCTCTGCACATAAACGACTCGACAGTAATCTGCAAATCACGAATGTAACCAAAGATGATGAAGGGAACTACACTTGCTTTGCTTATAAAAATGGCATTCTGGCCTCCGCAAAGTACACCTTGAAAACAGGTTTGTGGCTAAGGTTCCAGTAAAATCATTTCGAATTGTCGTGGTCTTTTTCTACCTTAACTGTTGGTGAAAATCACGGAAATGGTTGCCATGTAACCAGTGCAGGGTAATGGGCTCCTGGCCAGTGCCAGAACTGACCCTTCCCAGGCTCTTCCAGCTAAAGGCGCCGTCAAAAACAATCGAGGTTGAAGAGTAAGAACTTCCGATTTTTCTCTCTCCAGTTTTCTTTACTTACTCTTTTAAGTAGGGCGCGTTATGCCCTGCACTCTGACAGTCTGGGTAACAGCTATGGGGGACTGAGATTTTGTCCCTATAGCCCCTTTCGCTTCTCATAGCCCGCGCGGCCTTGCCCCTAATCTCCAGGTATAAATTACCAATCAATGGATTAGCTTGGATGAATCGCTAATACTGAGTATGGGACAATGGAGTGCATGCCGCTTGTCCAGCTGATGTTTTTCTTTCCTCCTCTTCTCAGTACCTAGGGAGGCGCGGTGGCCTCTTCGTTAGTGCGCTCGACCCCCGATCGAGTGGTCCGGGTTCTCCGGGGACATTATGTATTTGGGCACATTGCATTCTCCCCGCAGTGCTTCTTTTCACCCAGGTGTATGAATGAGTACGACGAATTTAATGCTGGGCGGGTAACCAAGCGATCGACTATCATCTCATATAGGGAGGAGTAGAAATGTTCTAGTCATTTCATGCTACAAAAAACCGTGTTTAAGTTTCGACCTGATGGGCCCCTTGGATCGTATGCAGACTTTCATTATGGTAGGGAGAGGTCAGATATCGACAAACTTGGTAACTGTTATGTTGAAGACTCTTACACATCTCTTTCAGTGCCTTGTCCTGCTGGCCATTTTTGTTCTTTGTTTTCAAGTAAACCGTTACCTTGTGAAGCAGGGACATACAGACAGCAGTCTAGCAACGTGACACACAAATGTATCCCCTGTTCCAAGACTCTCGCTTTGCAAGGAGGAAGGAAGACTGGAGCTATGTCAGTGAGCGATTGTTTCACAGGTGAAGCTTGCATTTGCTTTTTTGTAATTACTAGCGTGCATAACTGCTAAAGCCATTCTTTTCGAATTTGTGGTTTAATAACACAGAACTTCAAGTACTGTCATACAGCTTAGGGTTTTTCTATGCCAGTCTATTATTGACTTAAAACTTGGTATCCATGCAAGAACCAATCAGAGAATGTGTATTTTTGCTGACGTGCGTTTTCCCGCCCTCAGCACCAGCTGAATATTTTCATACGCTTATTACCGGTTGCGTGTTTTCACGCACTTTAATTCGGTTTCAATTTGGTTAGGTTATTTTCGGTTTTCGTCCAAACTGGCAAGATTTAATGCTTCCTAGGATAAAAGATGGTGTTTGTACATAGACCTATAAATCTTAGGGTAGGAAATCTTTAACAACGCTCGCGAAAACGTGCAAAAAAATTGTAAAACCTTGAAACTTAGCATATAAAATGTCGTTAACACGGACAAACATCCCAATTGTACTTTGTGGGCGACGTAAGGCTCGCATGGTATTACGGAAAAATATACAACCGCCATCTTTTTCCGTCGCAGCTTCGGTAGATTGCTTGTTTAATTAAGTTCAGCAACAATCTGTTAGGAAACTACCGTATAGAGCTTAAATAATCAGCAAAAACAGAGACGTGTGGACGTCATTAACGAAATAAAAATAAATAGCGGCCATCGAAAGCAGCATTGTTATGTTATCTGGTATTGGAAATGTTCAATTCTCAATCATCTCTCCTGGTAGTAGAATCAGAAATCTTTTACTTAATAACTATGACGTTTTCTTCCTGTTTTAGGCAATGTGTCACACCACAGGACGAAGAGGGTATCACTGGAGAAATTTTTCCGTTAAACAGCGTAAACTTTCACGCAACCGTTTGAGCAATATAACTTCAGACTATTGAGTTATAACCGAGTGTCAAGTTCTCTTATTATTCGTTTTTTACTCCATTAAAAGAAGAAAAAGTAAAGAAAGAAAAAAGTAAAAAAAGAAGAGGAATATCCATTCTTATTTTCCAACCTTTATCAAACCGTTTGTACACTTGAGTTTTTTTTATAGCGCTAGTTATATAAAACATTTAAAAGCGCTTTACAGATTATGATACAAAGTATAAATTAAAAGGTAGACACTGACGCTTTTAGACTTTAAACTTGCACTTCATACTTACGCTTTTTTAGTTTTTTTAAATAAAAGGTCTTCAGCTGTGTTTTAAAGTGTTTCAGTTTGACGCCATCTGAATATGTTTTGGAAGCTTTTTCCACATGGCAAATGCCCGATCGAGGTTTATTAACAAAAGAAGAGCATTTGATCGCAGATAGCTACTTCTTTAGCATCTACTGTGACTAAAAAAAGACAAATGTTGTCAACTGTTTAAACTTCGTGCTAATGCCTTATAAGGTGATCAAGCAATCGCATTCAAAAAAGCAAAAAAATACACATGTCGATTAGATTCTTCTTCAGATTTCAGGCCCGGGTTGTTCGAAAGGTGGGTAACAGTATCCACCGTATAAATCACTATCCAGCGGTTAGCGTGGTTTGTTTTGTTGACATTTGATAACGATTTATCCAGTGAATAGCGTTATCCCGCCTTTGAACAACTGGGGCCAGGTTCCGTTCAACCACGAGGCCGCTAGAACGAGAAGGTATTTCCGAGAAGAAAACTAGTAGTGAATAATAGCGAAAATCCATGCCCCAGAATCTAATCAATCTGAAGAAGGACAAATTCAAGTTTCCGCCAATATTCGGTTGAGTGGTTCGCTTTTCGGAAATTCATCAATTTTCTGGATTTTTTTTAACTTTCCCAATAAATTTGCGTCGGTTTTTTAAATTTTCGGAAACTTTGCTCTCATGGTAAACGCTCAACCATTCAACGAAAAGTACAGGAAATTCCGGGAGAAAGGAATCAAGAAATTTCCGAAAATGTGGGTATACTCCTTCGCAAAGTTGTCCTCTTTTCGTAAATTCCAAGTAACCAAAAACGCGCGGGCTTGACACTAGTTAAAGCTTCTTTGGCCAATCATCGACGTTTCTTTAGACGGCTAACAAAATATTAATTTATTCAAAATTTGCACAACGAGGTCAACGAGTAACACTTAGTCTGTACTTTTTTGTATGAAGGTACCATTGTCGCCCTGGTAACTAATGGAGTAGGTTAATCCTATTAAAAACTCTCAAGAGACTGGCAACAGAGTAATCAAAATGCTAGCAGCGCCAACTCCAGGAAGACTTAAAACACTTTATAATAAGTACGACTTTTCTTTACTTTGTCAAATGTGAGAAAGTAAAAGGCATTGCTTGTTTTCATAAATCTAGCCAAAAGATAACTAGTTGACGCTTTAAGAACAGTACTCAAGCAAGCTTTGCAGTATGTCCTAACAAGATCAGTTAACATGGGCAATGCTGCTCTATGAAATAAAAATATAAGTTTAGAATTTCTCAGTGCTGGGTTACTGTAATTCTGAGAAGGTCATTATGGCACGCACGACCCAGCTCTATCTTATCACAACTATAAACCAATTTTCGTGCTCGCTACAAAGAAGTTAGGTACCTGACTTTATTGAATGACGTGAATCGAAATTATAATCACAAAAGAAAAATGAGTCATTATGAAAAATTCTTTTTTCTTTTGATAAAGCCATTTAGCTCTTTGTGGTGGTTCGGTTCGATTGTAAGCATATTAATCGTTGCAGAGGCAACAGCACTAGGCTTTGTTAGCTAAAAAGTGGCCGGAAATCATGTTCACATTTGTAAATCTTGTGAAATTTTGGTTCATTTTCAGTGTTTCATGCGCTGAAGCAAGCTATCAGCCGTCTATCCATTGGGATCCAAGAAACCCATTGTGAGTTCCATTGTTATGAAGTCGGTTTTTTTTTCTCTTCGCGGACATTGACTACGACAAATCAAAACTTAATGGCCTGTGATATGAAAACTGCTACAGCCTTATGCTGTAATACACTTTTAAAAAACGAGAACGTATTTAGGTATATGCATAATTTTTGTATACCGGTTGAGCTACCTGAAATCTTGTCAAGATTGTGTACATACCAATGGATTTACGATGAATATGCTGTTCCCGGGTTGTTGAGATCAAAACCTGGCCGTATGTATATATAGCTACAAGTAGTGTTTAAGATAACGACTTACCTGCAAAATTCACACACGAACTGCTAATACCTTTAGATTTAAAAACTTACAGTGTAACGATCTAACTGGGTGAATATCTGCGTAAAAGGTTGCTTATTTACTGAGCGAATTACCACTTTATAAATTTGTTGCTTCGTGCTAACCGGCTAGCTATTCCTTGTTTTCTTAATTGCTTCTTACTAATTTACTAACTGGCTAAATGAATACCTGATTGAAATCCCTGTTCAGGTTCAAAAACAATGTGGAAATAAACGTTCATCAGCATTCCAAACTAAACATCGTCTGTCCAAATCCAGCGAGCGTGTTAGAAGAACGGAAAGCCAGCATACCTCAGGAACAAATGTACGAAAACATGTGGATCGTGGACAAACACGAATATGACACGTGTACAGTGAACACAAGTGTTGCCAGCTTCTCACATAACAAACTGCTGAATTGCAATAGTCCCTTGAAGTTAAAATATTACACAATGGTGTTTAGATCTTACAGCCCGCCGGGAGGTATTTATATGGCGTTTGTGCCAGGAACAAAATATTACTTCATAGGTAAGTTCTGACTTTTTTAAAACTGTTTTCTGTGTGATAATGCACTCCAAGTGCATTTTTCTACTGTTCCTTAAACTGTATTCTACATTACGGATACCCCGAGCTCGTTATCAGGGGCAGTGTGTTTGGTCCTAGAATACAAAAGTACGCTGCGTGCAAAATAGCAAAATACACCTAGTTAAAGAGAAGCACTCTGAGAGTTAAGTGTCTTGCTGACTACAAGAACACAATGTAATGACTCGGCCAGCCCAGGCTCAAACTCGAATAGCTCTATCCGGAGTCCAGCGTACGAAAGAAGACCCACAAGGCAGTCCTAGGGGAACAATGGTAATCCAAGATAACATACGTCATATTTATGATCTTGACTTCCTCAGCAACCTCAAATGGTATCAAAAGCTCACTTTCCAGTTACAATGGAGGACACTGTGCAACATCTAACATGAAGATGGTGATTTACATCTGCAATGGAAGCTCTGGTAAGAACATTGTTCAAGTTTTAGTGTTGGTCACTTTTTATTTCTTGGAAAAGGAGGAATATTTACCTCCCTGACTATAATTAAAAGGTTAAGCGTAAAATAATTGTGCTGTTCGGAATCCCCTCTTAAAATTAATCCCCTATTTGCTGGTGGTCTTAGAAACAAAAAAAATGTCTGATGGATAGAAACGGAAACTTAAGCGGGGTATGTTTTATTTTATGTCAAAATCATAACCTCGACCGTGGGAAAAGCATAGGGCTGGTATGTTATTAGCCGTTATTAAAAGCGACACATATCGAAAAATCTTTCCACACAAAAAATTGGGAATATTGTTAGTATTTCTAGAAGCCACAAAGGCCAGCAACTCGAGCAACGCAAAGTCACACTTTCAACTCACTCACGGATCAGATTCGTCTGGTGACGTGACCACAGTTTCCCGCGCAACGGGAGTCCCGGATGTCTATAGGACACTACATTTTCCTCTTTCTCCGCTTACAAACTCTTAGTGAAAACTCTTAACAATAACAATGCCAACAGTGTCCCATAAAGCAAATGGAGAACATTTGTAAAACCAACATAATCAAAGTTACTGTCACTGCAGAAAAGTTTTCTTAATGCAACATAATCAAAGTTACTGGCACTGCAGAAAAGTTTTCTTAATGCAACATAATCAGAGTTACTGTCACTGCAAAGTCGCAACCACCATTAGGTGGTAACAAGACAAGACTGGATATTCTAACCAAAATAGTTTCTTTAGCTCATTTATCTTCACCCATTCAAGATCGGCTGAGAAAGAACTTCTATTGCCGCTGCTTACTTTATCAACTGTTGTTGTTACTTTATCAACTGTTGTTGTTACTTTATCAACTGTTGCTGTTGTCCCATTTATCTTCACTCATGCAAGATAACTGAGAAAGAACTTCTATTGCCGCTGCTTACTTTATCAACTGTTGTTGTGTTTTCTTTAGATCCGAAGTGCACTGATGCTCAGACCAAAATGCCTTCTTCATCCATTTCCTGCGCACCTTTGACACAAACAGTGAATCACTGTCCTACGCTGAGCCTTGGTAGTGCTATGCCATCCTCAGTCCTTGTGAAGCAGTCCAGTCCAGTGCAAACTTTCTCAGTTGGTGCCATATCATCCTCAGTCCTCGAGCACGAGTCCAGTTCAATGGAAACCCGCTCAGTTGGTGACGTATCATCCTCAATCCTCGAGCATAAGTTCAGTCTAATGCAAACCTTCTCAGTTGGCGAATTTTCGTCTTCAGTCCTTGTGCAGCAGTCCAGTCCAGTACAACAGTCCAGTCCTGTGCAAAGCTCAGTTGGTACCATGTCATCCTCAGCCCTTGCCCAGCAGTCCAGTCCAACTCAAATCTCATCAGCAGTGATTTCTGTTAGTCCAACAAACACTGCGGTTGCGCTGATATCATCGACCGCTGTTCAGTGTGGAAGTAAGAATACTTAATAATAATTGAGAATTAATTCAACGACAGTTTCGCTGAAGCAAGTACAGTAGTCGTCCTATGATTGAAAGCGATTGACCTTGATACCTTACCTTGATACCTTACCTTGACACCTTACCAAACCTAGACATTGTCAAGCAACTATGAAATGAAAAACTAGAGATATTACCTTGATCTACCACCAAATTCTCAGAACCAAGATCACAAGAAATGTACGATATTTAGTGACGAGAATTAAAATTGCAATCCACCAACCATCAATTCGAACTCGGTTATCTCGAGCGCAAATCATTTTTTCTTGGACAATACGGTGTATACATGTGCACAAATACGGTGGCCTCATGGTTAGTGCGCTCGATTAACGATCGAGCGGTGCTGGTTCGAGCCCTGGCCGGGGCCATTGTGTTGTATTCTTGGGCAAGACACTTAACTCTCACAGTACCTCTCTCCGCCCTTGTGTATAAATGGGTACCGGCGAATTTAATGCTTGGGGTACCCCTGCGATGGACTAGAATCCCATATTCCATGATAATATATGACACTGGTAGAGAAACCGGGTTTAGCTCCAGCCTGATGGGCCCCTTGGCTCGTTTGCTCGTTAGCTATGTCAAACATCTTTCGTTACCCTTGAGGGCTCGAAATTCTGGTGTTCATCAGTGATGATGTTTTTTTTATTATTTTCAGAGGCGTCAATTCAAGAAGAGTTCTACTCGTTATTCGAGAACCAGACCCACCTCTTAACATTGATCTACAACTACACATCCCTGATACCAGATCTGGAACTCCTCATACGAGGAATTAATTCACTGCAGTCACTAAACCAAACGACAATTGAACAAAACCAAAATTTAACACAGAATTGCACGAATGAACAAAACGTCAGTTCCGTGATGGTGCAGCCTGCATGTCCTCTTGGAACTCAAGCTCCCGGTAAGCTACCCTTCTGAATGAGTTCAAAACAGTGGCTTATTTTATGCGCAACTCGCGGGTATGTTTCTATGCATGCATGTATGTAACTATGCCATATTTCATGTTCTAACTGTTCGTTTCCTTCCTTAAGTTTTTCCCTTCCTTAAGTTTTTCGCAGCTGCAAAGAGCTCTTCGAAGCTGGTTACACCATGAGCGGTATTTACCGAATTGATCCGCTGGACGGCCAAGGTGGATTTGGTGTTTATTGCGATCAGCAGAATGGAGGAGGCTGGACAATGTTTCTTCGTCGTTATGATGGTTCTTTGAGCTTAAATCGGGGCTGGAACGCATACGTGGACGGACTAGGAGATCTGACGGGGGAATTCTGGACGGGTTTGACTAAAATGCGTAGGATCACTGGGGCAGCGACCTTTACCATCAGATTCGATCTGGAGTCCCCGGATGGCGAAAAGAGGTACGCAGAGTACTCTGGGAGTACGTTGGGAGCATCGAAAACAAGATACAGGATAACGGTTGGAAACTACACAGGTGAGAAATAGCGCCATGGAGGAATGAGAGGGAGGGGAAAAGAAGGATAGAATTGTAGAATTAAGAAGCGGGCACCAAACAAAGATTTGCCTCTCCAAGGACGACGTCTGATAAAAAATGAATTTATTTTTTTTCCCTTTAAAATTCGCAGATGTATAGATCTGTTCAGTGCATCTATCGGTGTCAGAAACTGCTCAAATTTAATATGTAATTCCAGCGTTCAATTCCAAATGAAAACATTGGTCGCCATCGTTCGCGTTCTTCAAAATTTCAAAATACGCAGAAATTGGTCATTTCACGTTGCTGTTTTACTGAGGACGGCTAAGAAATGTAATAATATTTATAATGCACGTACATAGCCATTGTATTGCTCAATTTTAATCATTTCGGGAGCGTAAGCATATATACCACGACATCGACGGCAACGAAAACTTCAACAAACAAAAGGTTTATTTGAAAACTCTTTTGTGCTAAGATGTTACCAGGCCATAATCTGCACTTGCAGTTGCCGGAAGTTGAATAATGACAACTGTCAAGCTCTTTCTCCAGCCTCGCAATGGCTCCCCTCCCACTACCCCTTCGTAACTGTTTATCCCGGAGCTTCCTCTATTTTCAATTTCAAGACTGGTCGCCATCATGAATCTGAACCCAGACTGGCTTGATAAGTGATGATTTTCGCGTTATGTCTTAGGTAACGCCGGAGACTCTTTTTCGTATCACAATAACATGAAATTCTCGACGAAGAATAGCGACAATGACAAGTCCTCGCAATCATGTGCTAAATTAGCAAACGGAGGCTGGTGGTTCAATAACTGTCAAAAAGTCTGCCTCACTGGTAAATACGAGAATGGCACGCACAGCACTCAAGGAATTGTGGGAATTCAATGGGATGCGTGGAAAGGAGCGAATTACTCGCTGTCCAGAGTGGAAATGAAGATAAGGCAATCTTAAGATTTGTATGCCACTTTGTGACACCGGGAACAAGTGACACTGAATTAGTTTATACATACGAGATGAAACCAGCCATGCTTTCTTACTAATTTACGAGGATGTACGTAATACGGACTCAAAAAACGACCTGTTCTCGTAGTTTGTCATGTATTGAGCACCAGTGACGCAGAGGACATCACAAATCGCAACGACAACTTGGGAGTTTCAGTCTTTTTTTTCACGCTTTTTGGTAACCATGCTTAAATTAACAGCACTGACTATAAGAATTACTTCTCCAATTTGCACACTGCGAAAATGTTATACAAAGTTTAAATCGAAAGAAAAAACGATGAAAGCCCAGAAAAATAATCAAACTCACAATTTGTACAACTTTAGAAATTGATATAAGTTTTTCTTTAGCCTTTTGTACGAAGAGAGTTCTTAATTTTAACTTTTCCGTAGGAAAAAAGATGGCGGCTGTACATTTTACCTCAATGCCATGCGCGAACTTTACACAGCCGATCAAGTACAATGAAAGCCATATCTTTGCCATATTTGTCTTTGTGTTAACGACATTGTGTATCCTAGGATTGAAGATATTAGAACTTTTCTGCACGTTGTTTTTAGCGTTGCTTAAGTTTTCGCGGGCTAAGAGTTACGGGTAACTGTTACCATCTTTTTTTTTCTTTTAGAGGATTTATTCATGAAGTTTCTATAAAGGCCGAAATCCACTCTTGGCACGACTCTGCCCAGTGGAATCATTTAGGTCCTGTTTCCAGTCTCCAATCTCTTTAGGTAGTCAGGTATTTTAAGGCTCACATTGGCCTGATTTATACTGGAGACGGATCATCCGTCTGGGAAAGAACGGTAGCTCGTCTGATAATGCGTCTGTGGTATAAATACGGGCAAGCAGACGGATCAATCGTCCACACGAGCTATCGCGATAGTCCGTCTTGTGAGACGAACCATCGTGGATAACTCGTCAAGACGGATGATCCGTCTGCTTGCCCGTATTTATACACATACAGATTGTCAGACGAGCTACTGTTCTTTGCCCAAGCTCGTCCTAGACGGATGATCCGTCTCCAGTATAAATCGGGCCAATGTGAGCCTTAAAAAAACCTGACCCCACTCGTCGCCCGGCGCGCTTTCGATCTCGGCCCCACTGACCGAGAGACTGGAACAGGCTAATCCCATGAAGTTGTTTTAATGTTGACTAGGTGAATTTAAATGACAAAAGCAGAGAGGTCTGTATCAAAGCAAGGTCACTTCCAGCCTCGCTGCCATTCAATGGCCAGTTCGCCAATCGGACAACAGTAAACTGTTCTGTTGTTAAGTATGAATAGACGGATGCTGGGAATTGTGGGGGACCCAATAAAGACGCCGGGGATAACCTACGATAGACTAGCGTCTCAACCAGAAGGGTAACCATACTCCAACTCGCTTCACCATTGTCGTTCCCAGAACCTCCGTTGATCTACAAAACGAAATTTTAAAAGGAGTGGCACTGGGGACAAGAACGATGAAAACCGGAGTTCAATGTCAACTGTAAAATTCCACTGGGTTAACCTGTTTTACTTGTTAGGAATCTGGGTCTGTGCTACCGTGTTTTCAGACTAATAGCAACACGAGCGTTACTAAAGACCAGGTGTTGTCCACAGGTGTTAGGAGCTCTCGAAACCTTTGTGGAGATAACGAAAAAGCATCTGAGAAGCTCGAAATAATCTTACCACAAATTAGACAGTGTGAATGTATATTTTTGCCCCCGCAGGGTTTTGGCCCAGAGGCCAAAACCCGAGGAGGCACCCTAGGAGTCCCCGCGTGTATACATA
>OMLO01000324.1_pt1 | contig 29414 bp, 13 predicted proteins | sample 1674811 | NCBI WGS metagenome assembly OMLO01 (sample SAMN06265003, study PRJEB25207) | coral metagenome | isolation source: Coral host | place: Mexico:La Bocana,Puerto Morelos, Mexico | collected 2008-11-13
TGTTGCACGCACACGTTTAAACGAGCGCTTGCGCTCCTAGGTGTCGCGTGGGTAAATAAAAAAGTAAGTAAGTAAGTAAGTAACGGCGGTTTTTTGTTTACGGCTGGACCTCGCTATAGAAGTAAATCGTCATTTCTTCGAAAACGAGTGCGGTGACCTTTAATTGTTTTCTGTTGTTTTGAATTGAGTAACAAATTTCTCTATGTAAAATAAATATGGCCCAATTCTCAGTGTGGAACAAGAAACAATCGTGAGAAACGTGAATTAAGCAATGACCGTGACTATAATCATGGTGCTATTATAAAGATTTATTGGGTACAAACAAGGTGCTGTTGCACCTAAACGAACATAGACTTCTAATGCTGGGGTAGAGCTGTTAACGTACTCTGCGATACATCCATCTACAACGCTTTTCTCTCTCTCTCTCTCTCCTTACAAACTAAAAATCGCGATTATATAGCTACGCATTAGCAAGCTGTACAGTGATTGGCTAATTCGGTGTTTCCGAAATAAGACAAAGAATAAAGAAACAACGATGCCTGCGGTAAACGGTGTTTTGGCTTGGCCAAACGTATGGTCATGGGAATCGCGGTTTCCGCAGTCCCTAAATCATACGTACTAACTCTAAGAAAGCTTACATTGCTAAATTACTAACCCTAATCAACCAATGTTCTTATGAATTACTAAAAGTGATCAACAAATATTCTCAGCGATGTTTCTTGATGCACAACCTTGGCGAGTTACCCCGCGGGTCAGATGCGGCCACGGGCTCCTTTGATCATTTTGGTCACCTGTTTTCCAGAGTTCAAAGGTTAATCGATCTCCTGGACCGCGTTGTGGGTTACCGAAAAGGCAATAGTTATTCTTGCCAAAACATAGTGGAAAACACGCAAGGAAACTCTTTTGATAACAACATTTTTCTCGTGGAAACTTTGCCCGAAAAACGTGCGAAGATTAGCGTGACGAGGTTGTTTGCTTGGCTTTCTGTAACGCTTGTTTGCGTTACTCATATGAAGGCTAGAATTTCATAAAATATTCTTTAACATAGTAGTAAGTGAAAAAGGAATTTCTAACTAAAGTACAAAGACAACCAGTTAGTCATTCCCTTGTACTGACTACAGTTTTAGTATATTTAATTTGTAAATTAATAATCATGGTATTAAATTCCGCCGGTATATAAAATACGAGAAGCGTTCTTTTCGTGAGTCGTAAATTTCGCGATTTTTGTCAATTCGCAATACGCGAAAATTATGACCCACGGCAACAGAGAATCTATCTGTTTTATATCAGCGGAGTCTTCATGATCCATTGTCGATAGACACGTGCGCCAACGGTAAGCATTTATTTACGTTTCCCGCGTCGCTTTTATGAACATTCAACTGAATTTGTCCTACAAACATGAAGCTAAAAATCAAAACAGAAAAAATGAAAAGTTAATTCGCCGAAATTCATTCATGAGCGGTTTCCACTAAGGGAACCAATGACAATTCTCCTTCTCATCGCGGATCAGTTCTTCCATTTATAATTAATTATAACGAGTAATCCAATAGATTATTCTCGTGCAATTTGGAAAAGCACACTAACTTTGTTAGCCTAACACTGGGCTAACAAAATCGCACAAGCCCATCATGCTTATTTATTCCAAATTGTACTCGAAATCATTTTGGATTACGGTACCTAGACAATTTAAACAATTTAAGAATTTCAACCAAACAGGATGCTACACGTGAAAGGCTTTTACTTTTAATAAAAGGTGGCCCCTATAACGAGTGTAGTAAAAAAAAAACAAAAACCTTTCTCTTTACGACATCCCCCCACCTCGCTGGGTAGGTGTAGTTCCTAAAACCTGCATCCTAATACAGACCAAAATCTGAGATTTTCTCTACCCTAGTTGAACTGTTTCAGAACTGCCTTACGATTAGTTGCCTAGTTCAGACCATTGATATTAAATGCATTGTGAAAATAGATTTTGTAGATGTTTTGGAGATAGTAGCCCCTTCTATGCCTAGTTCAAGACTAGAGTGTAAAACCCTTTCCTTATTTCTGACCAAAACAGCTAAAAAAAAACACCCTTTGCGGCTGCACATAACTGTACCTATATAGTCCATATAAGGGAGTACCCAGTCGGGGTACAACTCTGAAGCAACAAAGCCTGAAGGGAAGGGGTGCAGCCCGAAATTTTTCGCTTGAGTGTGCAATGCAAGCCTCTCCGTTCTTCGGACCAAATATGCGGTACCCTATTTCCGATCTGACCAAAACATCGATACCATTGAATCTTCAGACATTATTCAAATCGATATCTGTATCAAAGAGAATATGCTACGATATTTTGAGTCAGAAAAAGAATGAGGTTGGAGTTCTTATACCATCGAGGCGAATTACAGAATGACAAAACTTGAAAACTACAAGCTAAATTTTTTAGGACTCGGATGATCCGTGACATAGCTTCTTTAGTCTGTATATTAATCAACCACTCCTTGCTTCTCTTAAAATATGGACGACAACAACTTTGTGTGGCTGAAAATGGGGAAGTGGGTGATAGAGTGCTCAATTAATATTTTAGTCCCATGAACACCTGGAGTGTCAACAAAATTAAACCTACAGCCAAAGGAGATGTAGAAAGTGGATGGAGCGAAGGGAGTAAGTCTTCACTCAGGGCCACTGTAAACATTCTTGGGTAGAGAGGAGAGAGCTGGGCCTCCTCTCTGACTGGAGGGAATGGGCCTCCACTAACCGTACTCCGAGGGGAAAAATCGGGGCAAGGGTGTGACGAGAGGAGCACTTCACCCCCATTCCCGTGGTTATTTGACCAACCTAAACAGAACTTGCAAAGAGCGGTAACAATATAAAAGTATCTATTACTGAACTGGCAGAGTGCTGTAATCTACATAACAAACCTAGGCGCGAGGTACTTAGTTTCTATAGTTCTTTCGGATAAGTAACATATTTAAGAATCTCTGAGAATCGTAAAGATCCTTCAATAAATTGACATGTCTAAACCACCTAAAATGTGATAAGAAATTGCTCTAAAATTTATAAATGTTCGTTTTGGTAATTTTAACTCAAGTGTACACAAAGAAACCTTAAAACAAGGGCACATTGCTCATACAACTACAGTGCTTGGATCCTCAAGATTGGCATGTTATGTTAGGAGTTTTGTTACAACCTAGGTGTACTGGTGGTGCCTTACATTTCAAGTTGTATTACAAAATATCCTAGATGGCTGGAAAAGCCCTTAGGTAAACTATATTATTACGGAGTCCTATGAGTGGGCTGGAGGGAAAGAAAATATTCTGGACAAAATGTCGTGTGAGAGCAAAAGACAGTGGCCAAATTTAGCAAGCACCTATCAAGATGCTTAAGTTCGCTCTGATTGGGTGGTTTTCAGGATTCTCACATGAGGTCATCCAAAGTCGATGAATGGATGATTAGCAAAGCACGTAGCTCAAAATAGAAACAAGAGTTGTTGATTAATTGAAATTTATTTCATATGTTCAATAAATTGTGATAGAACGCGCAATGTATGCAAGATAGAAAACGGGGACAAGTGTGTTTCAGCACTAGTAGAAGAGCTTTTGAATTTTGTTCGGTATAGGTATAGTCTACCATAGCCAGCAGCCTATGCGTCACGGGCTTCTGAGATTCACAAAATGGCATGCAATTACCTCACCTACATTCATTTATCACTGATTTCATCACTCAGTGCTTGAGCAGGATGGGGCACGAAAATGTCTTGTAAATATTTTAAATACGACAAAACAAACATAACAACAACAAAAACTACTAAAGGAGGCTGTAAGGCGACTGTCAGATTAAAAAAATCTGACTGGTTTATTTTCTAATTAAACTATCGAAATAGGAACAAGACTGAAAAAAACGTGACTGAAAATGTTTTAAAAACATTCTAAAAATCTCAAAAAAAAATAGAAATGTAAAAATTTGACATCGATAAGGATTCAGTTCCAGAACTAAAATGTGTTTTGGGGTGAGCAAACATTTTTCATTACAAACTGTCAGATCTGATGGGGAGTTTTAATTATTCTTTTTCATTTGGTTGGCATTGGATTTCTTAAACTCTTTCGTGGTGTGAATCCTAATTGTTTCTGGATATCATTCGGCTTATACAGTGCTCACATCCATTTGAATACTTAAATATCCAAGTTCCAAACTGATTTGTGTCAAAGGTTATTCCATGTCATATTCTCCCGGTGGTACATGGTACTTCAAGTCATGGCACGGCACAGTTTTATTTCTCGTTTTTTTTTTATATCATTCTGTGGTCATGTGTTTTTGTCGCGTGCTTTTTGCCCCTCGTTTTCAGCATGGTATATTTCTCAAAGTGAATCTATTTCAATTAAAATTCAGAAGATGTTGACCACAGGGTTTTTATCAGTTGCCGTATTGCAAAAACGTTTGCTGGATCTGAAGGTTTTGAAAGTTATGAATGATTACAATCGTATATTTAGTAACACAAACAAAAAGCGAACAAAGATCGGCTGTAAGTCAGCGATGTCCTTAGAGAATCAAATAATTTACTCTGGACCACCCAGTCAATTTTAACAAATGTGATAGAAAATGAAAAATAAATCTAAACAAGAAAACAATATATTTAAAGGGTAAAAAACACAGCGTGAGGTTGAAGAAAAAATTAATTTTGCTAGCTCGTGTGGTATATCATAAAAACACCTGGGAAATTCATGGTTAAAACTAACTTGGTCTTTGAATACTCTGTACAGGTGCAAGATTCACTCAAAGGTTCGAAACAAGTCGACCTTAATATTCTGTTTAGAAATTCTGTTAGACGCACGCCGCAAAAAAACTTTAATTTAAATCAGTTAATTTAGTAGCAAAGCTGGTGAAAAGAAGCCGCATTTTATATCACTGACGATTTGATTCAATAGAAACATCGAGTCAAGCAGATGTACTTCGACAAACAAAATAATTAAGCGGTGGGGGTATGTATTCGAGATATTATCAAGTTTTGATGAGTTCCCTGCACATTGTTTGCACTGAAGAGGGATAAAGGAACTACTCGGGTTTATCTGAGTTGTTGCCGCTCTTACGGGTATACGCGAAAGGACAACATTACTACGCGAAACATTTCTCGATCATTTCTAGAAACGCCGGGGAAGCGATTTAAGGCTTCTATCTTCTGGCTATCAGCAAAAGCAAGTAAGTATTGCAATTTGTCGAAATTTCTTTCGAAAGACTCCGTGAAGTTGGCTGCAAGTTTGTACTTGTATATAAGCGTATGATTCATTTTTTTCTGTCCCCTTTAATTGTAAATTGTGATGCTCACAACTGGCGATATGACCTGTAATGTGGAGAATTAGAACAAAAGAATTTCTCATTATTCAGCGACAACTCTGCCAAGTTTCAGCACAGAATCGAAGTTTTTTTTTAGGAATAACTGGTTAATCATCCTAAACTTTCAGCCCTCCAATTTGCAACAAATGGTTGAGTTGGCTTATAACACTGATGTTGCGAATTTAGGCGGCTCTATATACAGTTTACTTCGACGATGAAATGCATATATGGAGAGACTATCACCAGTGGCACACTTATAAGTAGGGAATCAACGATAAACTGAAGTGTTTATAAATACATGGTGACAAAAAAGTTTATCTTAAATATCTACTCAGAATGCGTAGAAAGTGTCATGGACATTGTCGAAATATTAACCGCACCTTAGTTTTACTTTTTGCCGAACGGACACAAAGTAATAACGAAGGAAATTCGCCGATTATTATAGGCCTATATTTGTTTAGACTAGCAAATTAAAAAAAAGCCGATGTAAAATCGGATGGTACAACTTTATGAAGAACCTACCTGTTTTTAATTCAAATTTATTAGTCTTTAACTTACAACTGACTGTCTAAGAAGGTTGACGTAAAGCTTGTACTGGTAATAAAAAATTGTACACACAAGAGTGAAGATGGAATCGAAATCGTCATCTGCACAACTTTTTTTTTATCAGTTTTCGTGATATTTAATCTCTCATTTTCAAATTTCTTCGTTTCCTTCTTTACTAACGCTTGTTTACTCGCAATAAATCACTAATCATTAAACTGTGAGATTAAATTTACACCTATTTCGCGATTTTTTAAGGTAGGGATTAGAGAAATAAAATCTTTCTCAACGTGAGCGTGTTAAGCTGGATCAGTCTGTTGACAAATACTACACTAGGGAATTGTAATTTTGATTTTGGGGTGTCTTCGAGATTAGTGCCCACGTTTTGTTTTCAAAACCGTAACTTCAAAGCTCTGTTCTGGTTTCTTCAATTTGTCTGTTGATTCTATGTTTTGAATTCCCAATTGAATTGAAAACAATGACGAGATATTTTTTTGAAACCAAAAAGCAATAAAACGATTGCAGAGGAAGGTGGCTTTACGGCCTGCTGAGTAGAAATAATCTAGTTTACCCAAACATTCTGCGTTTTCAATTTTAACCAAGTCGATGAACAATGAACGTTTTCCTTAACAAGTTTACCGGACTAGATAATTAAATTTGCAGGTATTCATCTGGCATTCAAGCACAATATGATAAGCTTTCTTACTTTGATACAAAAGAGAATTTTACTGGGTAGATATTGCGTTAGTTCATTGTTGGCCTTTTTGTCAGTATTGTAGATTTCTGTCGAAAGCTACACGGTGCATGCTGGTGAGGCTCTTTGTTTGAAGATATACGATGCTCAGCAGTTCCTGTTACCAAAGCAGGTGATCTTCCTTGTTTTGTTCTGAAGCTACATGTCGCCATTTAATCTGACGAAAATTAAAATTACATTCACACTAAAATGGAGAAACTTTAAACCAAGTAAGGAAGGAAGTAAAGTGGTCGAAGCGTGGCGCCCCAGATGTTCACTCCTTGTATACTTAAGTGATCTCAGAAGTAGACGACTGAAGGAGGCCTGTTTTTTTTGTACCCCACGGTGGCTTTTCCTCTGAAATAACTCTGAATTTTCTCTGTTTTTTTGCGTGACTAAGGAACATTTGTTAGAGACGAAAACTAAATGACCTTGAACTGGAAGAGCAGAAATTATCATACATCAGCATTCAGTTCTGTCGACAAACTAACTGAAGAAAACTCTTTCGGCCGAACAATCCCGGCACAAAGACGTTAATTTTTAATATTATGAGGACCGACATTTTGGCTTGGAGAATTGCCACCCTGGAATTAGAATTCACGCACAATGCATCTGGCGCCCTGACATCAGCCGTGTGAAGTAAAAGCGTGAAATTAATTAATGCGGGCAAACCTGAAATCAGCGTATAACCGTGATTAAGGTAGGAAGACGTACTAATGAATCGCCTCCGGCCTATATAAAAATATGTTTGAAGCCTACGCAGCGTTCTGACTGAGTGAAATGGTGAATATTGTGAAAGATGATAGTTTTTTTTTATCTAGTTTTTGAACCAGTAAATAAAACATGAATCGCAAAGAAAATGACTTGTAAATTAGATTGTACCGTGGGCGCTCGGCTGGCTGATTGAATCCTTTGAAACTAAGGTGAATCTTGTTAAGAAACAAACAAAAAAGCAAAAGTTTACAACAAAGCAATTATTTCACTATTTTAGTACGCGCGAGTAGCTTGAACGTTCTTACATCTCAATGACACGCAAATTGAGCCCAAAGGCATTAGTCGACATTTCCATCGTTATTTCAAGCTAAGTGACGACCACTGTGTGTGTCAGTAAACACCAAACTTCAAACGCTGGAAAAGGTAAGCCACGATGCTTCATTCCTGAACTTCAACCAAAGTTTGCGTTTTGGCAAAATGTTTTACAGTTATAGATTTGTGCAGACCGCTATAAACAATGATCGGACAGGGCAAGGATATCATTGAGTTATTTTCACATGATACTTGACGCAGGTGCAGGTGAATTTAGTTTTCTCGGGTAAATTTTCGAGAATTTAATGCCGTTTAGTTTTAAACACCGACTATTGGTGTGACTTTGCCCATTCGTCGGAAATATTCGAAATTAGATAAGAAGGCACTAGTGAAAAAGGGAGGCCTCCATGCGAAGGTTAGCGTGATCGAATTTGACACAACGTATGTGAATCCCTCCCAGCCAACTGCACAAAACTGAAAACATTTGACTTCACCTGCAGTTGATTAAGGACAGCAAGTTGTTCTTTATTTCTGAAAAGTATCAGTTGCTCAGTTGAGACAACAATCAAAATAAAGGGAAACTGAAATGTTAGGAGTTGTAGATATAGAAAGATCTAGGCCGAGATAGGATTTACGAAATGGTCCAAGAAAAGTTCAGTTCAGTGCGGGCAAGTTTGAATTTTATGATTCACTACCGTAACGTTTGTTGATCGATGTTTACTTTGAACTAGGTGTTACGAGAAACAGCGTGATAACTTAAGCAGAGATTTTTGTGACGTGTAGTAATTTTTTTAAAAAAGAAAATAATATATTTATATTACATAAATATACAGGCCATTGCACACAAACCAAATTTCTGCTAATTGCTTAAATCCTACAACGCTACTACGTACAAGATTAAGGAGTGAAATGCGAAGCTATTTTTATTTTTTTAATAAAAAGTATAGGGCGTTTGCATATTTAACTAAAATAACCAAAACATGTATATTCAACGCTTAAGGCTATTTCAAATCGTTCCACGGAGAAAATGTTTGTGTCTCGTGCAGCACTTGCACGAGTGAAATTGAAAACAATTTTAGCTACAAAATCTTTTTTTGAAATGAAATCCACCTGCTGTTGTCTTAGCGTCAAAAATATTGAAGACGTTTAGTGAACTACTATGGAAACTCGACGTGGCGAGTAAAGGTTTATCAAAATATGCACCATGTATTGTAGAAGTGATTGACAAGATCTCTTCAAAACTTAGTTCATATTTCATTCATGTAAATGCAGCGCTGAAATGAAATATGTAAATATTAAGTTAGTTAGTCGAATTTCGGTGAACAGTTAAAACATCAATGGTAAATCTGGTGGTAACTGGGAGGAAATTCACCGCTGGTTTAGATTCATTTGAGTTTGAAATGTTGGTACTATCATAAATGAAGTGGATTTGAATGTAGTTAAGGGTTAACGGATGACGCCTGTTTATAATTTGCTAGCTATCATTTTCAACGAATAAAACGAGAATCGTAAAAAGTCTTTCAAAGAAAGACCTACGAAATAGAAAACCTCTTTCGTGTTTCTATCAAGAACGAGAAACATTGTTGCAACACGATCGCCGGCCGGCGGCTGGTATTTTCGCACCTTTTGTTCCGAGTTTTGCAAAACTTTCAAACGCGTATTATGACTATCGAAATGTAAATTCCCTTTCTTAATGTCATGATGACGCCAACAGCTCGTTCTTGCTTCATCTTTCTAAATAACAAATAGATTCCAGGTTACCGTGCGTCTGTCTAGTAATTGATCACAGGTGAGGTCAAAAATGTAGTAAAGATAAAAAAGTGGTACACGAGGTAATCTGTCCTCCAATATAGATCACGAGCAAGAACCAATCAAAATGTGAGAATGATTTGACTTATTAGATAACGAGTTTTAGTATAAATCTACTGTCACAAATACCGTTCGGTACTGTTGTAGATAGTAAGTAGGCAAGCAGTGAGCGGTTGTTAACGAGCTGGCGGCCGCTTCTTTAGGTTTTCCAAGTGTCTGCGAAGAGGATTTAGATAATGTTTTAGACGAGTAGTAGATTTATGCTAAAGCAATTAGATTATTCGATCTCGATATCTATGCGTAATACTTGACTCGTGCTGCGCCCTCGTCAACTATCGCACGATAGAAATCTCGAGCTCATAATCTAATTGTTAAATAGATCACAGATAACGTCAAAATGTAGTAATGTAGTACAGACAAAACTAAGACACACAAGGTGACCTGTCTCCAACAGATAACAAGCAAGAACCAATTAAAAATCGAGGACAATTTCAGTTATGGTATGGGTATGGCTTTTAGTGTGCTTTAAAGTGCACTTTTTTCCAAAACTTTCAACCTATTGTAATTTGTTAAAATGAAACAAAAATCAATTTACGATGTTTGCACTTAAATATTTAGGTAAGTGCAATATAATTTCGTCAAAAGCACTTCCGTTGCTTCACTATGGTTCAAATAATATTTAGATTTTCAAATGATAAAAAGTTAAGTAAAAGACTGATCCGGCAAGTGGTTGCAAAAGTTAGACATTTTTGACCGCTATACTTGTCAACAATGAAATAAATTATCTGAATTGTCTTATACATTTTTGAGAAAAATTCTACTAACGCAATTTTTAGTTTTAATATCATTTCCGTTTGATTTGTACAAAAAGCAATTTAGATTTTTCATATGATCCTGAAATTGTGTTCACATCTCAAGAGTACTGCCGTTATAATTTTTCACGTCGCTAGGAAGGAGATGTCATGTACTTCAAGATTCTGAAAATCAGGATCAACCTGTTATTTAACTAGTCTTCAAAACCTCAAATCACATAGCAGTCAACGGTTAGAAAAGTACATACTTGCCAACCAAAACTAGCTACTCTGGGTGAAATATTACTTTTAAAAATGGACGCCTGCATGGCATTGAGATTGTTCTCGTTAAGGAACAAAGTGACTACGTTCCATATTTCCCAGTGTGTCAATACCAAAAGTAATTTCGTTTGTTATTTGCCCCATCGAAATCAATTTAAAATACATTTTCGGCCTCCTGATGGTGGTTACAATTCGCGCCACCGGAACATTACATTAGTTGAAAATGATGAAACTGACAGCATTATTACTTAGAAATTTATACTTCGAGTACTCTTCTCTTCGAGAAAACTCTTTTGTTGATATTTGGCTGCATAGTCACTCTAACTCTTCTAAACGACGTTTTTATCTCGTTTCAAAATGTCAGATTCAATATTAGCTTTTAAATCCATAATTCTCACAATGAAAAGCATATCACAATGTTATAAACGCATTCTTAAATGCGGGGTACAATTTTTTGTCTTACCACAATAGTTTTAACGCTTTTGGAAATTGAATATATATGACTTTGTGTAATTGAACAATATTTTAATTTACTTATGCGAAATGATACTTTCGTTCATTTAAAAGGGTAATTTGAAAACAGGAAGCTGTGAACAGTGACAAGAACATTAAACAGGATAGAAGATCTGCTAAGGTTTGGTGCGGCTGCTGAGTAATCTTGATCTCTTCAGGTAACATTTTCCAATAACGGTACTTTAAAATGTTTCTAATTAGGATGTTTCGAAAACATAAAATGCGGCATGCTGCTTTGATGAAAAGAGCAACACTTTGAGGAAGTAAAAACTAGTACTATTTAATGCCATACCCGAATCCTTGACTGGTAGAATTCTTGCTACTCCTCGTGGGTTTGTCTAAGCGTGGATTTCAGCTGAACCACAAGGTATAAAAGTCCGTCAGTCTGCAGGATATATTTCAGTAGTATTTCCCGTTGACAATTTCATTACAAATGTTCCTTAGCTTGAAAGAGGCAGTTGCTTTCCTCCAAATATAGTAGAACTGACTAGTATACGATAGACTTTCTCGCGGGTATAAATTAATTATATAGATGTCTTTTCTAGTGAGATTATTTTCTACAAATTTGATCAGTAAATTCATCTACTTGGTATCTTAAATTATCCGTAAGTTGTCAGACGTTAGATTTTTTAGTGCACTGCTTTTACTGTAATTTTGTCGTGTTTTCTACTCAAAGAAAATGATTCCAAAGTCGTTGCGGTCATTAGGTTTACGAGTCAAAATGAAAAATGGCAGATAAAATAGAACATCCATCAGTGTTACTCCTTGTTTGGGTAAAAATATTTTTTGTTACTAGTAAGCCGATTACAATTAATGATTTGTAATCTAAGACTTGAAGTCAAGCAAAAACAATGTGTTTGAAATTGGAATACAACTCCGAAACTATCTTTCAATAATGTACGTTTACACTTCAGAATCTTGGGTGAGTGTGTGTCTCACGGTTGGTTGGTTTGTTGTTGGTGGGTGCGGTAAAGTGCTAAACTGATTCTTACTGGAACGCAACGCGAGTGCGTTCAGCAGTTTCTCTAGACCTTAAAAGAGCATTATTTTCTTAGAAAACATAGGAACATTATTTTCTATTTCTTTGTAAAATATAGATTGAAAAGGGAAATATTTATATCCATATCTGAAAAGGCGGTGATTTCGTCTGTAACAAAACACTGACTGGATACACGTGATCTATAATTTTCAGCGAAATGCCAATGAAAAAATTAAGTCAATGTAAATAGTTCTTTACAACAACTATGTTGAAGAAAATGACCGCAATGAGTGAATTTTGTATTTTGCTGCTGTGAATTTCACAATCCTTTTTTGGGTTTACGTTTTTTTTTATTTCACTTCCTCTGGAAATAAAAGGAATGCCCGCTTAAAGACAGATGAAAATTAATTTGGCAGGTACGTAGGTGATCGTCGGCGAGGAATAAAGTGCTTATTTTAAATCGCCCACAAAAAGTAAATTGTGTTGCGTTCATTTGCTTATACTTCATAAAAATACTACAAACCAGCATAGTCTCTTTTGTAAACATTCTCGAGTTACAAATAAAACGCGAAATTAAATAAAAGAAGAAATCAATATTTTGGCGGAATCATTTTATTCTGCACAGTCTGGAACAAGAACAAACTAACTGAAGACTGATCATTGGTTCAACATATATCGCTTGATGTCTCGTGTAGCATACAGAACAGGCGGCCTTCTTTTCGTTTTTGTCGGGAACAATTACCGCAGTTTACATGCAGTACATTTCAGTGAGCTTAATTGAAAGAATGATATTGATAAAGCTGCTAATCTATTGGCGCTTTAAACTCAGTCATCTTGAGTGCATTTGCATCGAATAAGGCTGGAAATGTTCAGAACAAGAAAGAAAACGTCAAAAAACAAAACAGGAGCCCATCGCCAAAACAAAAGTAAGAGAGCTTGATGTGTACATCCCAGTCTGGATAAGTACTTGCTTCGTTAATTTCATAATTATGACAAATACTGCAAGTCGATATCCCGTTTTTCTTTTTGCAGTATCTTTTATAAAGCACAAGTCAGTTTCTTCGGATGGACAATCTCATTTTATAAATATTCAGATGAAGGAAACAATCGTACGACATTCTTCTAGGGTTTGGAACGCAACTTGAACTTTAGGCGATATTTGCTCTTGTGAAGTATTCATTCAAAACACTGCACTTGCAAAATGATAAGAAGAATCTCATTATTGTTGTTACGTACGGCATATAAAAATTGACGTCCAGAGGCAAAGATTGTGGTCATTGAGTAAGCTCTCTATTGGAAAAGAGTTTCTAACCATTGCAAATAATTAAGTCTGGGAGGAAGAAAAAATATTTGTGTACGACGACTACCCTTCGCTCGCCGGTACTCAGAGTAGATTTCTCTTCTCTAACAATCTGAGCGCTATAACGCCCTGAGAAAATTTAATAGATCGTTGTCACGTGACGTCATCATTTTCTAAACTCCGAAACTAAAAAGGCCACCAAAGTTTTTGTCCTTATTAGGCATAAGAGACGGTATATTTATTCATGTTTGTAATTTTTCAGCTCGTTATTGTAATTCGTTGGGAAACCAACGCATTTCAGTGAATTTCAGAGTTATGGTGGTTCGTGACACAGAACTACGACCGCGTTTATTGAAAAATATAATACTTATCTCATGATTTATGACCTTTTTAGAAGTTAAAGCATTAGGAAAAGTGCGGCTTCTTTGTCCAGTGCAGATAATCAGCCTCCTGGATAGCCAAAGTATGCTCCAGATGTTAACATTATTTTCCGACCAACATATTGGTGTAGCACTGAGGTACGCCAATATGGCGGCTCCATACTGGGCTCTGTAAATTTATGCGAAACATTTCGACGAATTCGAATATCTAAAGTTTGGGAGAACGTACAGACTTGAAGTGGAGAAGTGTCTTCTTTTCTTATTTCCTATAACGTCACAATTTCTTGACTTTATCACAGGATGGTTATCGACTTATTTTTTATTGCCTGACAGTGAAAACGATATGGTCAATCAATTTGATATACTCATGTATTCGAAAAGAAATCACGGTGTTTATATATGTTTGAGAATACATTTAAAACCCACGTATTTTTCTAGCTATCATATAGGTGCTTTTTCCCAGATACGAAATTCGAGATTTCAGTAAAAAAAATAGCCGATTTTGAGACCTTTCATCTTATTCTTTCAAGATTATACTGCAAAGCGAGTACTATTTTGTTCAGCACTGCAGACCAGTTGAATAAATAGCTTGTTTAATCGTGTAGTAAAATGCCTTGCTTTCGAAATCTCCAAAACAAAAGAATATGATATAATGATGCATATTCTGCTAGTGCTGACAGTACAGCTGTCTTAAATTATTAGAGAAATATCGACAAAGTTTCCGTACCTGTCATTGTTTAGCGAGTAGGCAGCTAAGGTACTCGCCCACGAGCACGTCGTTGCTAAGTGCCCAATGAAACCGTCCGACGGATTGTCAGCGATCGTTTTGTAAGCGATGTGGAACTGAGTCATTGCATGTGTGGGCTTGTGTGGGATTTGACTAAAGCCACTTCATTTCTAGCACTGTAAAAGTGCTGTGATGTCGCAGACTGGTTGGTCAGATTACTTCTAAAGTGAGCGGTTTATGCGGTCTGGGGAGAACTGATAAGGCCACTTAGAAATATTTAGAAACACTGCATGGAACACACTGTGAGTAGATATCGAGATACTCTTTTTAAAACAAAAAAATAGTGTTTTCTCATCGCATTTAATTTACGGAGCGCAGATATTCTATTTAAGCATTTGCTTTGGGCGAAACGTTGAAGACAACATATATATGGTTTGAAAATTAAGGTCAAGAAGCACAAGACGTAAAACATATCAAGTGACGTTTTAACGTGTTTAAAGAATTATTAATTCAGTTCAAGATTTTTAAGCTTTCAAGATTTCAAGATTTCACTTAATAGATTTATGGTAACGATTTCAAGAGTTTTAGCTCCTTGGCGTCAAATCGGCGTCTTTAGATGGATTACAGAATATTTCAAACTAGTAATTGTTTTCAGGGTAAAAGGAGTGACAAAGTAAACTTCATGACACGTCAAAGGGAAACCTCCTTCCTCAAAGTAAGCAAGTCAAATGTTCTTGTTGATTTTTTAATGTAAACAAATAACATTGTAGCGCGTACAGTATTGATTTCTCCTTTTTTAACACAAAATGTTGAAAAGAGCTCACGCTGCCGATGGCGAAATGTGTTTTTGCTTAAAATGGCGGCAGACCTATGCAAATCTACGGGAAGAAATCACCTGCAGTAGTGGCCCCGCTCTCAAAATTATGAATAGAGCGGTATTTCTTGTAAAAATTATTCAGTCGCGCCTCTGCTAATATCAGTAACGTTTGTTGTTTTTGATATTCATAATTCATCACATGTCTACTTCCAGTCACTTATCAAGGCTATTTAGGCTCATTTATTAAGTCTTTTATTTCGCACCATTCATTTTCCTACGCAGCCCGGTGAAAATTATATTATTCAAGGTCATTTATCCGTAGGAAGATGATTTATAAAACTAAAAATATGCGGTACCCTAATGTCGCGGGAATGAAAAGAGTTGTAAATGGCAAACGAGCTGTTGATTAGGTGCTGCAGAGAGTATTCGATTGTCTTCTAGTCTAGTTATTCATAACTGCAATACATCAGCTGAAACAGTAAAATAACACATTCATAAGAAAACTCGAATTTTCAATACAGTGACACTATGAATAAAAACTGCATTTTCCTCGTTAAGTGAAATAATTAATGAAAAAGAGAAGAATTCCGCCACAATTTTATCACTGTTGAACAATCTTATCGACAAACCTACGGGCAAGACTGATTTCTAATTGGTGAAATAGTGAAATTGAAAACTGAATTATTTTTTGTTTGGGGAGTTCACTAGTCAATGAGCTCTCAAATTCTCAGAGCCATACCTGAGCCAGTTAAGCTTGTTCAACAGCATTTAATATATTCTTTCCGTTCAGATCGATTCAAAATCTTAAAAATCGCACTTTTTTTGAACTCCTTGGAATCATAAAAATAATTATGGAATTCCTCAATCTGTATTGTCGAAAGCCGATTAAGTAATTTTTGAACTCACAGATTACAGCTACTCCAGTCAATTTTGAATTCAAAACCTAGCTTTACACTTGCACCACTATGGGTGAATGACTCGTATGCTAGCAACTGGCCAGTCCAAGCCGAGTTTAGTACCTTTCAAAGTCATGTCCAATGATTTAGTTATCCTTATAGGATATAAATACAAACCATTACGAAGCTGACAGTTTGCGAAAATTGAAGAAATAGTCGCCAAAGAATTTCACTTACATACGTGTAATCGACAGTTCTTGAAGGAGGTACCTTAAGACACTCAGTTTGATGTAAATTTGTTAATTTGCGATGGACCTAAGAGGAATTTAAGTATTTCAGCTTCTCTTCATTAGTATTTTCTCGTGTCATTAGGGTAAATGGGAAGTAAAATGAAGATCTTGAGATCTTGAGAATGAAAATATCGATTAATGTTTAATTTCGCAAGGTAAAAAAGAAAAGCTTATTTCAGGGCCGATATTTAACTCTGTGAAATTTGTTTATGAACTTCAAAATACATAAACATTGAAACAGTTTCTTTTTTTAATTATTTTGGCTAAATATTTTCTTAGTGTTTCGTTTTCAGTAATAATGCAGGTGAAATGTTATCGGGCATGGTGTAAATGGTGTCGATATATATTTTCTCTTGAGGGGGATGTGGGCGTGTTCTTTGACGCGCTATGACGCGATGTTTGGTCTTTTTAACAACAAAATTCGCCATAACAATTGTGATTGTTGTAATCATATTAAGCAAAGAAACTGAAGTTAGATAAACATACCCGATAATTTAGGTGGATTCCACAGGCTACAAGAGAAAAATAAAAGCCATGAAAGTGACTTGGCCATCAATCAATTCAATAACACTCCACAGGTTGGTAAGGCGCTCTGAGCCAGCTGTAGAGTTTGTCTCAAGCACTAAGGTTAGGGTTAGAGTTTACTACTGTTTAAAGAAAGCTAAATGCGTGAGTTACTGGAAGGAAGAAAAACATCATTTAATACACGTGCTTCACAGTAGGAGGCGATGGCTCTAGCTGTGAACTTCATTGTCAACAATTGCTTTGTTTTTAAACTTGAGCTAATGGAATTGATAATGGATCCGCTCGATTAGATGGACCATTGGTTCAGCATTACTTGACGCAAACACCATATCGCTATATCGAGGGGAGATTACTGCCCAGATTTATTTAAACTCGCGCGGGATATATAGTTGCAAATGAAACATACTTGCAACTGAAAAGTGGGGAATACTTTTCCTTCGTACTTCGTCGCGAGCGTTTAGAGTAGAATGGCTTCATAAGGTAAATCAACTGATAGATCGTTAATAATATTGGTCAATCGACTGAGGCGCCATTTAGGCGCTCAAACGTTTTATTTCTCAGTTGTAGAAACGTTTGGAAATACTATGGGTGGTATTTAAGAATCAATTCTTGGAACTAAACCACAGGAAAACCACCTGCAAAACATGATCGTGCACGAAATGTTTTCATATCAGGTTCCTGTCTTTATATACAACCGGGCTCCTTAAAATTGAAACGCTAGTTAGCTTCAGTCTACATTAACATAACATACATTAGCGGTACCTAAATCAAAATAGGAAAGCCAGAGGTTTTGATTTTCTGTTGGAAGGAACGTTAACCCCCGGCGCCGTTCACAGATCGCGGTAGGGTGCCCAGGCAGGATGTCTCAATTCTTCATTCTCCAATGCGGACGCGTTAAGTGTACATCTTAAAGTTCACGTCACTTCTCGTGGCAGGTACAGTCCACCACGGAAGTCAATTCCTTATCCGGGTGAAAAACTACTAGGGATTTGTAAAGAAAAAAAAAACTAGAAACATGGGGTCAGATTGCGTTTTCGAAAACTGTTATATAGCTGGTGTGACTCACTTTAATGAAACTTCCTCTTAGTGGAATAACTTTTAACAGACGAGGTTGAGAGTTGTTTACACAAGGTTTGAGTTTTCAGTTGCTTTCGCCAACGAGAGTAAACACACAAAAACATAAAAGAAAACATGGAAAGAGGCAAATAAAATACCTAACCTCTGCTGGTACGCAAAACTCTCACAGAGAAGTATGACGACGACATAGTTAGTGAATTAAGCAAGGAACTTTCAAATTGTAATGTATCATTACACTTAGAATTACTGTCTCAATAAATTAATTAAAAATGACTAATAACAGAAGAATTAAATTCAAAACATTAATTATTCAAGTATGGTCTTGCTAATTTGTGAAAATGTTTTCTTGTAGGTAGCTTCCTTTACTGATTGATTGAAATCCCTCAGTCACGGCAATAGACGTTCCAGTTCAGATTGTACTAAGTAAGCTTCTAACCATGACTGCAACACCTAGCGTCTACAGATTTCCGCCAACGGTAAACGGGTCCTTGTTCTCGCCGATTCCAAATAACACCCAGCTCTCACCAACCAATCAGAGCGGCAAAAACGTCATTCTCGTCATGATCTGTTTAATGGCGTTCGTTATATTAGCTGGTTTGATAGGTAACGTCATGGTTATTGTTACAGTTGCTGCAAAGAAAAGCATGTGGACGCCATGTAACCTGTTCATTATGAACATCGCTGTGGCGGATCTTTTGGTGTCGATTATCCTGACTCCGCTCCGAATGGCAGAATTGTTCGTCGGGTGGCCACTGGGAGAGTTTCTGTGCCGATTTTTTGGACCTCTGCAGGATGTGATCGTGTGCATTTCAGCTGTCACTCACACGGTGATAGCGTTAGAAAGGCACCGTGGAATCGTGACACCGTTCAAGGCAAAACTCTCTCTTAGGAGCGCCAAGATTACGATAGTACTCATTTGCTTGGTATGTTATCTGGTGATAGGCTTACCGCTCGCCTTAGTTTTGAAGCAAAAGGAACGAAAAGGCGTCACCCATTGTCGCGCTCAGTGGCCTTCAAAGACGAACCGTGTGATTTTCGAAGTATACCTCGTCGCATTCTTCATACTTGTGCCTCTAATTACGCAAACTGTAACTTACGTGAAGATTGTTACGACAATAAAGGGGGAGGATGCCTCAGCACAGTCAATTTCTCGCAGTGGCACCGTCGAGCAGAGAAAAAACCAAATCCGTAAGAAGGCACATTTGGTTAAGATGTTGATTATACTTGTGGCTGTGTTCCAAGTGTGTTTCATTCCACGTGGGGTATACATGCTTCTCAGTGAATTCATCAGTTTGAGTTATAAAGCGTCGCACCGGGAAAGTTTATTCATCGCTAATATCACTTCAATCATCCTTTTCTATTTAAAACATGTCTTGAACCCATTTATTCTCTTCGCTATGAGTACAGAATTTAAAAAGAACTGTTTTCCTTGCGGGAATTTTTGCTCCAAAAATTCGGACTTTATTAGTAGTATGAGTCGCTTTATGTCACAGAACTCTAAAGTACCCAATAGTGAGGCTTCAGATGAGAAGGAACTGAAGAAATTGTGTGACATTAGCTCGCCAGACATGCATGATGGGAAAAAGGAGAGAGAAAGTGATGTTTAGCGTACAGCGCAAATCCGGCTTCGTGTTCATCGTTAGCGTGTGAACAGGGGCGAAAGCAGGAGCAAAGACTCTCAGCCAGTTCCTTCCGTGGCCCTTCCAGCTCAACTGGCTCCCTCACCGCTTGTCCACTGAGCTCGAGTTTTGACGAGATGTCTTCTGGGTTGAAATTCCCGGTCTCTACCATGACTTGCTTTGTGGTCTGGCCTTTGATCTAAAGCGAAGCTAGAGTTGAGTTTGTTACGATACAAGCCGTCCTACTTTTGAATTTCATTCATTCCGCTATATCATTTTAGCCAGTAACATTCTAGGACAAGGACAACCCAAAGTTCGCTTTCATGCAGACGCTAGGTAACATTTCACAACAATGTCAAATGCTTTCTTCTAAAAAGCCCGAAAAGGATGTATTGGTATATCTAGGTGTCCCTAAAAAAAAGCATAAAAGTCGTCGCTAAAAAGTACCCTTGGGGTATAATGGAATGACGTTTTTTTAAGTACTATGTTGATTTTTTCTTGCAATCTTACTGACTGTTTTAACCATATTGAACAAATTTCGCGCTACGAAAAAATAGACAATTAGCCTCCAATTTGCGCGAATATATGCTAGGATGTTTGTCTACAGACATCAGGAAAACTGTGAGCTTTGAGGAACAGATAATTTCCATCGATAATCCTAGCATATTTTCACACCAAATTGAGGCTGTCTTGTTTATTATCCTTCCAATATATTTCTCACCAATCGCTCAGTAGTAAAATATTTGATGGATTATAACAGAAGATAGTTTTAAATATGTACATACAAAATTTCAAGTGCAGATCTTAATAAACTGTAAGTGGTAGAAATCATATATTAGGTGCATAGGTACACCTCAATAAAAGGATGGAAAACCGTATCGTTGAGTATACACTGATGGAAGAAGTTTCCGATGGCTTCATTATTAACTCTGTTTTATCACTGATTTCTGGAAACACGAGTGTACGAATTACTGCTGATGGTATCTCCTCTATCTCGGAAGGGGTGAGGGGGGGAATGACTTTTGCCAAGGTAGCTTCAAGCAATGGAAACCGAAGAATTGCTACTTTTTATACATATTTGAGACCATATAAGTCATATAAGAGTTAAGAAACCCTAAGCGTCTGCGTAGGAGGCTATCATTTAACATGTGTTGAACTTTCCCGTATTGAGTGGACTGATCAGTAGTTTAATCGGTCTTTCATGATTTTATTCTTTTACATCAAATTCTTAACAGAGAAAAAAGAATAAAAATAGAATACGTTACTATCAGAACATTGACACTTGAATTTATTGAATTGAATTAACATCAATCGGAAGAGAAAAATGAAGAAAATTAAAACCAATGTGCACGTGTTGCATGCCTTTATTTTGTTGTCACATCTTCACGGCGTTGCTTCCTCGTTAAATTACCCACATGCGCTTTCTCTTGATCGCTTCATTTCAATCTTGGTATCAAACTGACTATTCGTTTCCCCTGCTCGACAGCTTTTGAATGAACTCGTGATTTCTTTAAGATGTCCATACTAAGTTGTAATATTCTCCACAGGGCCGTTCTGAAAACCACTTTATGTGAGATCGCCCCCTGTTTAAATATTATTATCATTATATACAATTTTTTTTGCTAGCATGTTGCATGGCAGTGCTATTAACGTTACCAGATACAAGAAGCGTTTGCTTCTTGTGACGACTCCATTACGCGCCATCAGTCCAGCAATGAGCAGTTTCTATTTCTTCTAAAACGCTCTTATACCAAGAATCGCTCTTACATAGTAAGTGCTTCTATCAGCTAATAAGCGACTTAGTATTATTTTTATTCTATTAGACCGCAGTCACAGTACCTTGAGATTGTCCATATCTCATTCTTGCATTACAGACAAAGTGGTCTCGACTATAAGGGTTTCGATAGACTATGAGCACTCCCTCTTTTACTTAGTCTGTCGTGCGTAATGCAGAAGAAAACCGCGAAAAATAATGGTAAATTGAAACTTCATTGCACGGGAAAGAATATTTCTAACACATGACTAGTTTAGTATCATTGATCATGTAAGTTTTTTTATCGCATTTTAATTATATTTCTGAGTTTGGTAGTTAAGCGGATAGTGCATTCTAGTTTGAAGAAAAACAAAACTACTCTTAGCTCACTGTAAACGAAACGAAGGTAAATAAACGATTGATTGATTGATAGACAGATTGATTGATTGATTGATTGATTGAATGATTGATTGGGAAGACCATAACGTTAATATCATACGATTTCGTGTACAAATAAGAACTGACTTGCCTTGAGAACAGCTGGCATGGTCCGTCACAAATTTCCTTTTCCACGATATTGCTAGTTCAAAGATATTTAAATCATTTTTACCGCGGCTGCGCAAATATTTGGATGGGTGTGTTTCGCGAGTGACATTTAATACCAGTTTTGATTACTTTATCTACATATATTGTTCCCCGATTGACTTCTCACTGAACATCGATGACTATGGCCTTTTTTATATAGTAAGATTGTGCATTCATTAAAGAAAGCTTCTCTTCTTTTCTGTTTCCAGCCACTAAAAAAAGAGAGGACAAATGTTTTGTCTTCATACTTCGTTATTTAATTTTTCGGTTTGCGAACAAAAGACTGCGGCACTTTGTGTGTCTAGTTTTCACCCCTAATCTAATGATTTTTCACATGTATTTCCAAGATAACAGTCGCTGAGATATCACTGACGAGTAGTAATCAACAAATTTCCGCTATGCAGTCTTAAAATATTTTTGTTTAAGAAATCCGACTTTATTTTTTGCCGCTTATTTGCACATCACACATAAACCGCAACTAACGCGGAATTCTGCACTTGTTGCAAAGATGATAAAGGGGTTAATCACATGCTTGAGATAGTATATAACCAAACTTGTTGTGATGGCGTATTGGAAAATGAGATTGCCTCTTAAGTCACTAAATTCCCACAGCAACATAGTCGAGACGCGAGGAATTGAACACAGTTGAAAAGCAATGACAAGAAAGATTAGCATCCTCACGACTCGAGCTTTACTCTGCGCAAGTCTAGTTTCCGGGCCGTCTAAATTAATGGAGTCGTTTACAGCCGCGATTTCAATGTTGACTACTTTCACAATACAGGAGTAAGTGTAAGTTTGAATCACCAACGGGACGATCACAAACACGACCACGAGACAAACTTCGTAAAGTTGTCGATAAATGTGCAATGGCCATCGCACCCTGCACTCGTGAACATCACCGACGACTGTCACTGTTACGATAAAAGCAATGGGAAGACCGCTGGCGACGTAGCATATCACCCAGATAATTCCAATAGCTTGTTTTGTTTGGCGAATGGAGAGCTTGTCTTTAAATGGCTGCACTATTCCTCGGTATCTTTCCAAAGCGATCACTGTGTGTGTGATCACTGATACGCACACAATGACGTCTTGGAGAGGCGCAAGGAAGTGGCAGAGGAAACCTCCGAGGGGCCATCCATGGAACATTTCCACGAAACGGAGCGGAGCAATAATTGCCGCTACAAGCAGATCGGCGACAGCAATATTCGTGATCAAGTAGTCACTCGAGCTCTTGAAGCTTCGTTGGCGTTGGAAAATGGTGCCAATCACTGTTAAGTTTCCCAGAAAACCGAAGACTATCACAACTGTCAGCAGAACAACGATAATTGTCTGAAATTCGTCTGTTCCATAAAATCCTTTTGCACCAATAATTTCTTCTTGAGGCAGGGAAGAATTGTTTGTAGCGTTCTGTGTCGATGTTGAGGTAGTCATGGTAAGATAATCGAACACCGATGCCAAAAGTTGAACTTCGAATTCGTTAGACTTGTTTTACCTGATGAAAAGATAACGAGACACAACAGTTAAATGCTTTCCTCACCTACTCGGCTCGGAACCTAAATGTATCATGTATGATAACAGCAATGTTGTATTGAACTTCAGTTCATGGTACGTTTAACCAAGACTGAAATGGATGATATCGGTTTACGTCAATTGTTTCTTTTCTCCCAGTTGCTTGGAGACACTGTGGTTCAGTGCCCACTCCACAAAGAAATGAAAAACAAAGACCTTTGAAGTTGGTATTGATCTGATGAATTCCAGTTGAACGAACATCTCGTAAACTGAGCAAGAGCGTCTTTCCAGGTGTAAAAAATGTTCTGAAGTTACTGACAGCAAGTCCATATTCATGAAAGCCCTAATCCTGATGCAAGATTGTGGTGTCTTCAGAACAACCGCTCGTTAGTTAGAACTAAGGCAAATGCATATTTATTTTTCTGATCCCTTTGTAGACGAAATTGTATTTAAAAGGATATATTGCCCTGGTGACATGAAAAAGGTTATGACAAAAGGCGTTCAGTCGAATATTGCACTGATTTTAAAAAGCTTTCTGAAGAAAATGGAATTTAAAAAACACGGCTAGAAAACATCCCTGAACTATTTCAGTGAAGTTATTGATGTACTGCTAGGCAGAAGCCTTCAGCACAAAATCGTTATATTATATTATATTGCAATTTGAAGTTAGTTAAAACTCTCCGGACATTTGAGAACACTCGAGAATTGTAGAAAACACTGCCAACTTGTTCCGCCGTCGTGTTTTATCACAGTGTAATACACGGCTTAGGCTTTTTTATTTGTCAAACAAAACACACGTGTCATGCTTAGCGTGAGATCGTTTCTTTGCTGTATAGCCCTTATTGTTTTCAATCATCTCTATGAAATCGATTACGTTTTAAATGTCAATAAAAAACGTCAACCTCACGCATGCGGCGAGCGAAACGATAATGCAGTAATGCATGCTCCGTCGTTTTCCACCAAATCGTCTCAGTTTTGTGCAAGAATCATTTTGTTCACTTTGCAAGACTCGTCAAATAGCCATTGCTTGCTTACGTATGGATTCACAAACGCCAGTAGATCTCAATCAATACGGACTCGTCGTTTAGGTTATTGCAAGAAAGTTGGTAATTGGTTTACTGCAAAGTATTAAAACCTGTTAGAAAATTCTGTCGCGTATTATTTTTTTTTTTATTTCGAAATGTTATTCACACAATGGTTGTGTTGCATAGATGAACGTTTAATAATAATTTTGTGCGTCAATCGTAAAATAGGTTCAAAAATTTCACAATTTAAAAAACCAGCTTTATTTGTTTAAACTGACCGAAAGAAAACTAATAATTATGAACTCTTACCTCTCTTATAACATAGTATTCGAACCAGGATTAAATACTTTTCAATATTTCTTGCCCCATGTTGGTAAATTTTGCAAACTTCTTCTTCACACTAATCGAGGCGATTTGTGCGGTTCCAGCAGTTTTCGATAATTAACATCATTGATTCAAATCCTGGGCATCGTTTATTAATTTGCATTTGTTGTTGAGGACATGACTCTGACAAGGAAACGTGCGAAAAATTTCAAACTACCGTTTTGTGTTCTTACGTCATTGCAACAGAGTTATTTTGGAAAGAATCTCTATTTATATCTCTTTTATTTCGAGGGATGCTATCTCTTGTAAAAATTGACGAATTGACCTTGGACATGTTTTTACAGGTACTTTTTCGGACTCTGACGCACATTTATAATTTTTAAAAAGGGCAAAATTATGAATTTCCTCGCACTTTCAGGCTTGAGGTCGTTCTCAACATTTTCTCTAGGTTTTTAAGTTTCTCTCGGATTGAATGTTCTTAGGCCAGTCTACTTACAAAATGAATGATTCTTAGGTTAGAGTAAGAAGAGTTAGTTTACGTTACTTTGCGGATTTTCTTGAGCCCGTTTCACGACAAAAAACACCAGACTGAGAAAACCTGAAAAGTCCAGTCGATGCGCACACTCACAGCTGAAAACAGTGCCAGGTGTGTCCAGAAGATTGTACTGAAATGCACCTTATAAACTGTACTATAATTTGTACGTGATAAAATAGATAACAGCATTCGTGATCGGTGTTTGAATCAGTCACCTTTACTCCCAGCATGAATTGGCAGTAACTTGCGGCAATCCGGTGGAAGTATTCATAATTAACATGATTCCGAACGTAACCGTGCTAAATAAATCAACAGCAAACAGCACGTGCTGGGATAATGTATTCCATAATTACAAAGCACAACCACGTTTCTTTTCGACAGAATTCACCTGAAACATGACAATCATTGATGGAAATATCGATTTGAAATTTTGACGTGTCATTGAAAAAGAAAAGAAAAAAGAAATATAAGAAAAGAAAGCCAGTTGCTGACCGGACCAGTCAAACATGCAAGTTTATACATACAAGGGCTGGCTCATGCGAACTAACGCATTTATTTTTCAGTCCAGTATCAATTTACCCTTATATTTCGGAAACCAGCTGGAGTCTTGGACGAAATTGAAAACAATGGACGCATTTCCTTGTTTTTCGGCCGCTCAGTTTAAAATTTGAGAGCCGCACAGCACAGGTGATGCAAACATTTGGGTTAGGGTTAGGGTTAACGTTAGTAACAGGTAGAGAATGAGAATTTTCTCATTTTACCAATGAGAAAAAAGCATTTCGTATGAATAAACACGCACATTTTCATGTCTTTACTAAAAGTGAAAACTGACAAGTTAGCTTTGTAAATAACAATGACGAAGTTTCCTGGAGAACGTCTTGCTCGAAGGTTAATAAAGTAGCAAAATTAAACAAGCTGACCTTTCGTTAACTGAGCTCAGGCGAAAATGACTTTTCGAAGACAAGGCCTACACTGAAGATTGAACTGCAGCTCGGTCACTTCGTGGTTTTGAAACGTGAAAAAGGAGTATAAACAGTATGTAAGGAGCAATAAAGGTTTAGAAAAGGTAAAGGTGAAGAGTTATAGTGCATTAAACATTTACCTTTTTTTGAGTGAAAGATCTCTTTTATCGGACTACGCCATGATGTTGCGCCGCGATCCGAAGTTGTATTGCTGCCGGTCTCATTCAGATCTCTTTGATCCCTAGCAAATTACCTCGCACACATTACTTAACTATCTGTGAAAAAATAAACCTCGCAGGAAAACCACATGTGTTACTACTCATGAACTGCAAAATGGTAATTGTCATGTACTGCCGCTCAATGCAAGCTCTCAAACTTGTGTAAACAAATACACAGCTGACGAGAGTGTAAACATATATCTAATGAAACATGATAGCACGAAATGTCAAGAAAAAACCTTTAAACTAAACATATTTTACAGTTTCCTTTTCAGTCTTCTAAAAACGCATACCTTGTAGAAGTATGGAACTGGTTGCAATTCAGTTTGACAATTTTGAGGAAGAACCGATTTTAAATAATAGAGGCCGAAACGAACATGATAAATTTTGTTTTTTGACGACAACAAAGGTTTCTTTCCATTAAATCGCGAGGCAATTTCTTTAGATTGCTTTGTGTTATGAATAAGTAATTCAAAATTTTTTTGGATGTTAATTTATAAACGCTATTTGCCGTTTCTCTTTTGTTTTAGGGGAAATAAACTTCTTTTCGCATTACTGTGCAAACACAATCAGCTTATCTGCAAGTCTAACTTTCCACATTGTACGCGTTGATGGAATGATATAAAAATATCGGACTTCCCGGTTTCAGTGGAAAACAGTCAATTTAGTTATACTGAAGAATGACAAAGACAGCGGCGTGGGTAACGGTTGATCGTCTTGGGCTAGGAAAAATTAAGGTTAATTTTATGAAACGTGGCTCAGTATTAAATTTTTATTCTTTTAATCCCAGTGTGAGTATCCCGGATGTTTAAAAACATGTTAAAAACATAGATCTCTATTCGGACGTCAGTGAATGGTTTGGCGTTCCTCTATTGCTAAGAAATAATCATGGGAATAAAATAGTCAGGCCTTTTGCCTCACTTTTGTACTGAAATGGTAAACTTAAATTATTTGATGAACGTTAACAAACAGCGGGGCTTTTTTATTACAGGATTTGAAACAAAATGCACGTCAAAAGTTAACAACAATCACTCGCCCCGGAGCAGGGAAGTTAAGGCGTATTCTTGGGTTTCACGTGACGTCACAAGCTTTGCTGAAATCAGTGTCCGCCATGTTGATGTCCCTCGGGTGTCAAATTTATGCTAATAATAGTCTATTTCTACAGTGATGCTTCTCTATTATCGCTTATTATTTCGCCAACTACAGGAATATCCAGGAATAAAAAAGTCGATAAAAAAACGGGCATTCATCTTAAGGTATCACAGTGCTCTCTGGGTATGCTAAAAGCTTAGAGAGTCGCAATCACTCGCCCCAGGAGATTATGGCGTTTCTCGCCCACATTCACTTGCTCCACAGCAGGGAAGTTAAACCGTTGCTAAGCTATTGGTCACGTGGGTGAAACCCGGCAATAGGAAACAAAAGGACAAAAAAACGAGAAAATTTAAAATGCGCTGGTTTCCAAACGAAGGACGCTATTGAGCTGGAAAGTTGCAAACAGATATAAATTTAGTACCTCTTATGCCTGATGAGGATTAAACCTTTAGGGGCTTTTTAGTTTTAGATTTGAGAATTTGATGACGTCACGTGCACACACTCTATTGTGAAGTGTTATTTTTTTCGGGGTCAGTGCGCTCACCAGTGCGAGTGTGAAAAGCGTCGGGCGAATATCTGATCGTTATACATATGACTTCCTTTTTATTTTCCATTTTGGCAAGAATATATCTCCAAACAAAATCTTACTAGTGCCTCTTTTCTAATATGCCCAGATATTTTTCATATCAACTGTGTCTTCTACACCAAGTAGGAGCCCGTTTAACTGGCAAAATAAAGCATGCGTAGAGGCTGGTTGATATTTCTGATGATTTTATCTTTCATCCTAAGAACAGCTAGTAGCGGATTTCAAAGCATGCTATACTTGGTCAGTTTGTGCTCACTATTTTTGTTCGACTTTTTCGAGGTCACATTTTAGCATTTTTAATCGTCAGGGTATGTTAAGTTTCACTCGAGAAAATCTTAAAAACCTGTCATGTCCGTTTTGACGCGGTATCCTTTACAAGGTCAAATTATCCTCGAGTCACGCCGACGTTGCTCTCCTTTAGGGGACAAGTTAAGGTTGTTCTTTCTTAAATGACGACTGGCCTCGACTAGTGACCTTTTGACCCCTCCCCCAGGGGGCACTCTGGCTTTTTCTTAATCAAGCTGTTTATCAATATAATATTACTATTGAATTTTGAACATAAATTATAGTATGCCTAAAATAATTACTTGGGCTTCCTGTGGAATGCCCGAGTTATAAATTGGGCTTCGTTTCTCGCGTTCGGCCTCAAAGCGCAGTCAAGCAGGTAGCATGCGCATGGTTGGGGACGGAAGAGCGCATGCGTCAACTCAGCATCTTAGCACATGGTTAAAAATAATGGCGGACAACGTGTTTTCAAATTCAAGGGTAAATGTGTTTTCTAATACGCTCAAACTACATACAAAAGCACACACTGCTGTTCGTGGTAGACCCACACTAAAAGATGTCGAGCGTTTTCGGAACGGGTCAAACCTTATGAGAGACCACGAACTTTACGGAGGGGGGCGTAAGGGGGATCCGAAAACCGCAAAACCGCACAGTACTGATCCTCAGTTACAAAGCGCGATGATGATAAATACTGTACCCCAAGTGCAAAAAAATCTAATTGACGTATATATAACTTGTAAAGCTAGTGTAGACAATACGGAATGCTAAAATGCTAAACTTTACACCTTTACAAGAAATATGAAAATCCCTATGTATCCCATTCATGCAAATAATATTATGAGAACTCCCTAGAGGTGGACAATTCTCTTTTCATGGTAATGTTGTTAATAATGTACCAGCTGATGTGAATTCAGTTTAAACACTCT
>OMLO01000325.1_pt1 | contig 29396 bp, 11 predicted proteins | sample 1674811 | NCBI WGS metagenome assembly OMLO01 (sample SAMN06265003, study PRJEB25207) | coral metagenome | isolation source: Coral host | place: Mexico:La Bocana,Puerto Morelos, Mexico | collected 2008-11-13
TGATATAACCAAATTACCTTGTTACCCCCACCGACGCAGCACCACAGTTTCTTTAGAAACTTTCACCCTTTATTGATTTCAGAAGCATTTTATTTTGCGGAATCAGGCTTCACTTGTTAATATTGAAAAGTGCGAGAGATCAAAGTGAACTAAAAAAATGTCAAAATATTTGATAGATCAAGTAGCATCTCAAGAGCTAACTTCATTATGTAAGACTCATATACGAAAGACCATTAGTTCATTTTCTTTTGAATAAAATTAGATCTGATCAGAGAGATATGAAGAATGCTCGAGAATTCGTGAAAATTTGTAAGATATTACAGAGTCGTAATATTTTGAATAGCGCAGTGCGGTAGTGTTTTAATTGTAAATACGGTATATTTAATATCTACGGATTGATGCTGTCATCAGATTTTCATGTGGAATCTGCGTTAACTTGCTCAAGCTGGATTAACTTTCAACTTACCACTACAAAAAAAATATTTGTAGTTTTAAAAAACAAGTTTGAATTCTTTCGTTACTCTCCAGGCGCGTCTGTTGTCCATCTTTGGATATAACAATGTGGGCCTCATGGTTGCTGTTGTGTTGTATGTTGCTGTTTTTCATGGAGACTTCTCAGACGATGAATACGGGTAAGTGTAATTCACACTGTGCAAAGGGTATTTGCTGACCTGTCGTGCCTCATTCCCTGATGTGCCCCATAGCCTGCATAGCTGGCGGGAGTGGGTGCGCGCACGTGAAACTTTTTGCGGCACAGCCGCTAATTCCCTCGCGGGCTAAGACTCCTCCCCATTCTTCTCACGACCTGCGCGGCTTTTTGCACTCGCGTACGGGACCAAAGTTCGCGCGGGCACCCACTCCCGCCGGCTACCCAGGCTAGTGCCCCCATAAACGACACGAATTTCGACACATGAATGAAATTTCCCATCAGGTCCTGTCCGTACTGCGCCGGAGAAATATGAAAACGTAGCTTAACTCTACGGTTAGACCTACCGTCCACACTAGTCCGTCACGAAATCAGAGCTTTTCCGAAAACACTCTTCAAAGTGGAAGAATTTAAAATCGCTGGCTTTTCGTTTTAGGTGGACGGAAAGCATTCACGATAATCACGATAATCACAGGATTTCCCTGCCCGTGTATTCCTCAACGTACTAAACTGCAAATCCAAAATTACCGGTTTTTGTTGCATTTTCAAATTGCCCCTGCCTAGTGTGGACGGGGCCTTATTTTCTACGATTTCCATTCAGTAAAAGTTCATTTTTAGAATATTATGTATTTAAACAAGTTTTATATTTTAGGTGAGATTGACCTCTTTGAAGCCTTTAACATCGACGAAAATACGAAAGGTTTCACACGGGTCCAAGGCCTTGCAAAAGAATTCGGCAATGCCTACAAGATCGGAAAGAGCATGCTGAGAATGGAACAGTCAAACCATGTTGTGGATGAGATCAGAAGCTTTCTGACCGGAGAAAGGCGACTTATTCTTATCGCTAACGTGAAAGTGAAGCAGTTTTCATTTGGAACGCTGTTCTCTCTCGAATCGAAGAGCAGAGGTATTGACTTCATAAATGCATTTAATGATTTGCAAGGATTTTCACGCATTGGTTCAATGTATGCTGTCATCGCAGATTAGCCAGAGAGTAAGGGAGGTGTTGGTAGGTTTGACTGTCATCGATAGACAAGAACCGTGAGACTTCAGCCACCTCTTCCTTTGTTTACACTTTTGTTATGTTGTTGTTTTTCCTTTCTTGTTTTGTAGTAATCGTTTTTCCTTGTTGTTCTCTGGAACACGATTTGTGTAGGGGCAACTTTAAACAATAAGTTCCGTCATAAAAGGGGCCTGGCCTGGCCATTTTCACGCCCAGTAAAGGCGTAAACAGCTGACAAACAACTCGCGCTTTCTCTATGACAGTTGCTGGTAAAATGTGCGTCATTTTGCTGAGAATGTTAGGTTAAAATGTTAACAAGTTATATCTTATTTTTGTAATGGGTATCTTTTGGTTTCATAAGATTTTGAAGCGTATTCAGTTTGCAGGACGCTTGACGCTTGACTCTGCCACGTGCCATGAATGTAAGGGTAAAAATTTGCCTTTCGCTTCCAAAAGGTGTGAAATGTGGGAGGTGCCATCCCTTTTGTAGTGGAACGTCTTGTTTAAGGTAGCTCACAACAGTTTCCAGCACTTTCCAATTTGATGGGTCATTTTAACCATCGTTATCAGTTGATGCACCAATCATGGTAACACAAATCTGCCCAATCATTGATAAACAAATTGTTATCATTTTCATGAAACTATGTTTTACCGTAGCAACAGTATGATCTGTTACAAACCCTCTTAATTTTAGCTTTTAGTCAGTTATATTTAAAAAACGACACGTGGAAACCCTTTTCTAACCAGGATAAGATGCAACTTTTGACAAGGGGCTCAGAAACACGTACATCTTCCAAGAATATATAACAAATATCGTAACCCATACGTATGTTATTTTTTTGTCAGGGCAAGCCTTACTGTCTGTATGGGTAAGCTGTTATCAGTCTTGTCGCCTGGGCATTACCTACCAAACGTCAGAGCGGAAAATCCGGGACGTTTTATTCCACCATATCGGTAAAATATCTAATGACAAATGGCACAGCATTGCACTCCATATTTTCCCGCACAGTCACGCTGAGAAAACAGAGGTGGATCTGTACGTTGACTGTAAGATGCTGAACAGGAAGAAGCTTTTGACGAAGATAGAAGATTTCGTGCCATCCTCAACAGGAAATCCTCAGGATACTGTGTTTTTGTTTGCACAGAGGAGTGGATACAAAAACAGTGTCATGTTGACTTGGAAGGTACAATGAAGTCCACACACAATACGATATAAAACAATATTCCATACGTGAGTAATGAGAGCTCATATTACTAAAGGAAAAATAATATTGCATCCGAAGAATTTTAATATTGCATCCAAAGAATTTATGAAGACAGAGGAAGTGGACCTAACACTCTTGGCCTAGCACATATTACAAAAAAGCAAAACGAACATGAGAGAAATCCCTTTTTTAATGGTTGTTTTAGGCTATCGCGTCTACAACAAGGTAATGAACCGATGTATACGAGAAGACTGTTTGCTCAAAAAAGTTAAAACAAAATCGTCAAATTTATTGTCCATAGTGGTCTCATTTCCCACCAAAGTTGTAATAAACTTATTGCTTAGCAGGGCCTCGCTGGACAGTAGAATTCTTGTCTCATAATTGTGGGATAGTTTTGAAAACAGGATTTGTCTTGTCTTGGTTTATACGGAAAAATCGTGTTAAGACTTTTTGAGTGTTTGGATGTTAACATTTCGTTTTTGTTCCCCATTAGGGAAGCCTTCAGAATGTCAAGCTCATATTTAACAAGGAAATAGAAGCGCTAATGAACAGCACAGCCTGCCTATCTCCCAGTGCCCCTGCTTTGTTGGACGATGGAGAGCAACAGTTTTCAGCTGGTAAAATTGTATATGCTTTATTTCAGTCTCACAGCACCTAAACGCCTGGCCAAACGGACTGGCTAGCAGTCGCAGGTTGAAAACTTGACTCTTCCTGTGATTCCGTTTTTCTAGGCCTCTTGGGTCCCTGCGTTGACCTTAGATGACTTGCGCTCACTTGCACGCAAGTCCAGGTCCACGCAAGTTTGTTGGCCACCTAATCCAAGTGAACGCAAGTCTAAATACAGGATAATTTCCACGCGGGACTAAGCCGGCAGCCTTGAAATAGGTTTTTCTGCGACTTGTGTGTTCTTGCGAGGAAACTTTGGAGTCCGTTTAGCCAAAGCTTAATGTTTAAATTATAAACTATAAACACAACGTGCGAAGAAGTTACTACCCACCAAGATTTATTTATTTTCAAACTGATAGAATAAGAGACCCGCTAAAGGCATTTAAAACGATGATAGATTGCTTGATTGACTGTGTGGTGGAAAACTAGGTACCAGTGTAGTTAATAATATGCTGTTGTTCATCAATCGTAGCACGGAATAACGACTACCGACTACCCAGATACATGCATGTAAACTGAATTTTCTCGTACTCGCAATTCACGAGTGGTCACTGCTTCCTAACTCAGTGGACAGGGTAAGGCGCTCGAACCCTAACGAAAAGGCCATAGGCTCGAATCTCATGCGATTAGTCTAAACCAAGAGAAAATGATGTACCTCATGGTCTCTTGCCTAAACCTTTATCCAGCCTTTCACGTGCAGCCGCTGAAGTTGTTAAGAAAATATTACGTGCTAAGATCTGTCGTCATATTTGCATCTTGAAATGACTAGTGTACTGTTTGGTTCTCTACATAATTTGTTGATTGACAGACGTGCACATGGTTGTTTGTGTTTCTCTCAGGTTCTCTGCAGTCTTCTATCAGGGGAGCGTCTAAGTCAGTGGTCGACGCGCCACCCACCTTGAGGTACTCCACCCAAGACCTCATGATGGTTTTGATTAACATGCAGAAGGAAGCTCAAAGACGCGAGGCAAGTCTTCAAAGATCGCTGATGCAACTGAAACAAAGCTTACAAAGTCAGGTAAGCGAAGAGAATACCGAACTTATTACATAACTGGACTTATATTTGCGTTGAAGTCTTTATTTTGAAGGTCAAATTGTGCATGAGAAGAAGGGGAACTTGGGTTTTGCGGTTTTGTAAAGAACGCACAATAAGTTCTACATTCTAGGTGTAAGGCGTAAGGTTTCACGATTTACGAGGTTACTCTAAAGAACTGACTGGCTAATACTTAGGGATTCGTTACACTTTCGTCAAAAAATGTTTCTCTTATGGTTGCAGGTCTTGTTTTGTGTTGTATGTTGTTCTGTTTTAAGACAAATTTGACGACATACCACTTGTCCTATTCTCATAGATTCCTAATTAATATATTAGTTTTATCTTCTCTAATGTACTGTTCATTAACAATAACTCCAAATTATTCCTTGGGGGAAGTTCAAACATGATCAAGATGCTATACACTCACAGATACTCTCCACCCAGCACTATAAATGGCTACTTGAGAAAATGTAAATATAAAAGAGCACAAATATTTCACTGGTGAACGTACAACATAGAAACGGGAGGGTTCTGGTACCTAACCAGATTTAAATTCGTCCTCCGTCTCTCACTGTTACTGTTATCTAAAGGTCGTTAATGCTACGTGGGCTGTAGCTCACCTCCACCTTTAAATGATTGTTTTTCGGATTGATTTTGTCTTCAGCCATCTTCCTTTGTTCAGCCTTGTTTTACTGATCTATTTTGCAGTCTGCAGATGTGACGTCCATCAAGAAAACACTGGAAAACGGAGTTTGCTCCAGTCGAGCCTACTCACCGGGAACAGGAAATGGTAATGGCGGGATCCTTAAGAGTAAAACTAAAACGGATAACAAACACATCATAAAACGTTCCAAAAAAGGTAAAGCTGTTAAAAAGTCTTTGACGCCATCCAAAGCGATCTCGCTTTTCACGTACGTTCGCAACATTCGCTCACGATCATGATTGCATCGGCTGACGGCATAATCAAGTGTGCGCCTGCTAACCAATCGGAAGGAAGCACTGGGCTTCTGCAGCGCATAGCTTACCTTGATGGCATCCGCTGACTACATAATCAAGAATGCCGGGTCACTTTAACGGGTTAGCTAATCACATGATGGCAAGTATAGCAATGCTGTAACGAGCTATTCAAACCTATCCAACAACCTACCACGGAAAATTTATCTCGCTTTGTTTAGAAACTTAAATTATGGTGTGATGTGCTTCAAAATCAGAACTACTTCAGAACCAACTTGTCAAATTTTCGAGTCGATTGTTTGCCTTTTTGCCAGTTTTTAATTATGGTTGGTCAGAGAAATGTTTTGCCGTAAGGCAGTTGTTACAATCCAGGATATCAGCAAAACTAACAAGGCAAATCCTTTGTCAAAACAAGTGCATTTTTTTCTGACTTGTTTGATTTATTTCACTTATTAATTTTGAAAAGAGAGTAAGAAATTTCTCGCAACGTAAATGAAAACGGCTTATCCTGCTTATGCTATCAGGCTTCAATGTGATAACCGTCGCCAATAATCTATGACCTCTGGCACCTTTGTACTTTCTCTTATACGTATCTGTTACGATTTGATCATACATGGTTCTTTATAAAGTTTATTGTGTATTTTCTCGACATTTTAGAATGTCAGCTTACTTACTCACCTTTGCACGTTGTTTTCTCTGAATTTTTTGAAGTTGAACACCTCTTATGGATATTTAGTATTTACAACTAAGTTCAGTCAAATACCAAATAATTTGTATGAAAAAAGACGATTTAGCTAGAACAGTATCATCAGGCGTGTTTGGGGGTTCTAGCTTTTTGTTTGAAGGGTTACTGAGTCACGTGGTCTCTTACTAGACGTGACCTAACTGTGTTCCCTGCTGCATTATCTATATCCTATCAAATCTAAGAATATAATCCTTAAAATTACTGACTAAATAAATAAAGGGTGAAAGTTTCTAAAGAAACTGTGGTGTTGCTTCGGTGGGGGTGACAAGGTAATTTGGTTATATCAACTAAAGCTGACGTTTCGAGCGTTAACCTTTCGTCAGAGCCCTTCGTCATTCGCTCTGACGAAGGGCTAACGCTCGAAACGTCAGCTTTTTAACGCGTTACGGTGGCCAATTTACATTTTCAACTTAGTTGATATAACCAAATTGACTGACTAAATAACCTAGCGATTGTTGAGTGTATTTTGTCTTTGTCCTGTTTCGCCTCAGCTGATAAGTGTTCGCTGAAGCCTTGTTTTCCGTTTGTGGAATGTACAAATACCCCTGGAGAGCGGCTTGGGTTCAAGTGTGGCGAGTGCCCGCCTGGATACATGGGAGACGGGATCAGATGTGATGACGTCAATGAGGTAAATAGTGTCAGCCATGTGTTAGATAAATACGGTTCAATGCATTTTTTCTTTCTTTTCATTGGCCGAGAGCCCAACACGTGGCCAGCAAATAACTGCCTACAAATAATGGTCAGCTCATGCGTAATACTGTCTAAATGTGTTTCACTGCAAATAATATTCTGCTCATGAGTAATTCTAACCACGTTTTGGTGTAAAAAATGGCAGATCGCTTCTCTGAGTTGTCAGAGAGTGATTTTAGATTTAAGCAAAAACCTTGTTGATCGAATGATCAATGATCGAATGATTATATATATATATATATATATATTGAACTCGATTATCGCAAAATAATTATCTTAGAAAATTAAGAATTTGCCTCAGCCTTCGGCTTTGGTTAATAATTAATCTGCTTGCCACCCATTATTCACGATATCTTGCTTAACCCCATCCAATAAGTGTTAATAATAAATACTGTCGTGTACATCAAAGCTAGACTTCATCAGAAAAGTAAAGAAAGTCATGGCAAACAAGTCTTAATGAATATGCTCTGGGACGTAATTTCAAATGTATATTGGGCGTTTTTCACAAATCCCTAAAATTTTTCAATTTAAAATACACAGTAGGGGTGACATGCTCTAATAATGATTTTAAAGAAAATAAACGTCTCATTTGACAGTGAGACAACATGAAGGAACGAAAACCGATTTTGTGACATACGTCCTACTACGGATTTCTTTTCCTCTTTTTTTTTTTGCTTAGCTCTTAATGTACAATATTATAGAGCATTCTGATCCATTGTTAAGTCTAATCTATGCCACTTTGTTGTCACTGGCGAAGTCTGTAGCGAAGCAACGAACATTGCAGAAAAGCTCGCTATACAATAAAAGTTATTTTTCAAACCGTTTGTTTGCACATCTTATAAAATAGTTCGGTAAAAACACAAAAGAACATCATTAAGTGTTCACTTTGCATGGTAAGACCTAATACGGAATTTTTTTTACCGAGATAGCTTGAAAAGAACTGACGGGGTCGATATTACCACTGGCTCTCGCAGAGTAAATACAATCTTCATTTTCTCATTTCATTATCCTAGAAAGTTCTCACTCACAACGATGATTTATTGTTACCAGGGTTAGCATTGTTTTTTTTAGTAGAATTTCTAGCTTTCCAAATTGGTTCTGGTAAGCTATTAATTTATGCAGATATACTTAGTTTGTGCGTGTTTAGCAGAGTTCGACTGCTTCACTTAATGTAGACTCCGTTTACAAGATTAATTCTATTTAGAGGATCTAGTGCCTCATTATCTGCCATAGCAAAGGCGTTTTAACAACCAAACAAGTGATCAAACCCATCGAATTCCGAATGCCTGCTTTGGAGACCTTATACTGGACTCTCCTCAATCGTATTTCCATTTTTAATGCCCCACAAAACTGTTTCAGTAGAAAATTTTCATAGCTCTTTGTTAGGCAATTATTAACATCTTTTTCATCAACGTTACACACAAATACGGTATTAAAATGACCAAAAGGCGTCTACGAGGTAATCTGTTTTGCCTATTCCATGATTGATATGTTCGCATATGGTTGATGCATGTTTTAATACTAGAACATTAAAATGTGTTGCGATTTGTAGTTTACCAGAAATACGGTGAATAACTAGAGGCCCATTAAATTTGCATAAGCTGTAGCCTTTTCCCTCCGTGTAGTAAACATTTCCTGTTGAGAATGGAATGAATCTGTCGTTGTTCACTAGGTCGACTTTGATGTGCTGCATTAACGCGCCGAAACACGCATCTTCGTTGGGAAATAACCTTACGAATTTAGTAGCATTAGAAAGCCTTGGCAGTAAACTCCCGCTAAACACATAACCTGGTCCCGCGGCGTAAGGGGGAAATATTTTTGCTGGATATTCCTTTTCCGATACATAAAACTTGTTATCTTCTTCGCGAAAAGGTTCCTTGTTAATGAGAGCTGCCCCTAGGTAAAGTGCTTTATTGTGTCCCTGCGTTCGCTGATATTCCTCAAGCAGCTGTGTAAGCTCAAGTACAGCAACAAACGAATCATCATCCACTTTCATAACGTACTGCGCCTGGCAGTGGAGAGCTGCCCATTCAACTCCTAGCACCATCTTTCTTGTTAGGTTGCGGTACGAGTCGATGAAGTCTCCAAATACAATATCTTCATTGTTTACGGCCTCTTGTCGTATCATCTCGTCCAAACTTGGATTTCGTGTCTTACCCACAAGGAACACTGTTTTCCAAAACCTTAAGAAGAGCAATTGTAAAAATATTTGGTTAAGATCTAGATCAGAGCAAACATATTGTAACAGCTGCAATTTTACAACGCTGAGTTAAATTATCATAAACTCTCGCGTTCTGTTAAACTGACATAAAAAGTGAAACTAATCGAAAGAGTTTAGAAAAAAAGAATACAAAAATATATTTTTTTTAGCTCAGAACGGTGGACTCCAAGTTTGCACTCGTCTTGTGGTTGAATTTCTTATTTCTCCTAACGAATACATGAGTTTCTAGGGACGCACGGTGACTGCTACATCGGACGTGACCCATAACATACAAGGAAATTTAGCATTTGCTCGACGACAAACGGAGCTGTTCAGCACTGTACGCGAAACTACGCGAAAGTAACCTTTGAGACTCAATTATTATACAAACCATGGAATCAGTTGCTTTCCTGCATTCGCTTGGTTGATGCTATTCTGCGGTCTTCCCCAAGACAGTCGAATAGCTTCTCTTTCCATGAAGTTTGCCGGCGCTGAATGAACTAGAATCAAAAGATATGGTCTCTGCGTACAATCAGGCAAAGACTTTCTCGTTTCAGTTTGTTGTTCCCCCTCTTTGCCATGCAGTGAAGCGAGACGGAAAGCTTTTCCAACCGTATGATTTTTTGCTTCGAATCTCCTGAACGTTTCGTTAATTTCCTTCTGTAATCCTTTGAGGTAGCTGCGTGACTCTGTTTTGCCAAAGACAAGAATTTTGCCTTGTTCTCTAATGGCCATAGGACAGTTTTTGAGAGACTGCCTTGCATATTGGTAATTAAAAAGCACAAAAGTATTCCACACTGCCGCAAGAATGGCAAAACCCACAACTAGTTTTGTTCTCCAAATGGGTACGAGTCTCATGGCAAAGAAATAAACTCGAGCTTGCTTAGATGAACGTAGGGTAAAGAACTATGGTGTCGGCGGACACAGTTATCATATATGTAAGCAATTAATCAAAAGAAGCTGGTTACCATACTGTTCTATTATACTGTGGCAAAAACAAAGGATCCCATCTAGTTTGCTTTGCTCCTGTAAAGTTTGTTTAATCAGGGCGAAAATATAATCAAACACAATAACTCAGCAGTTACTCCGCGGAATGAAAAGCTACCATGGAAACCCTACCATGGAAACCCTATTGTAATTATGAACTGCGCATAATTTATGTCATATGGGGAGGCGCGGTGGCCTGATGGTTAGTGCGCTCGTCCTCGGAGCGAGCGGTCCGGTCTGAAATCCGAAACTTTAATAAGCTACCTGTAAATTCTGGTTATAACTCGTGGGTTTATTCAACTTCATAAAGGGTTTTGTGCAGGCTTAATGCAGAAGGTTATATTCGTGGGGGCTTACAAGCGGTACTTAAAAACGTAGAACGTAAAAGCATTAGTAGAGGCACATATAGAGAAACGAGTGCGCGAAACAAATACCGACCGTTGAGGTATACAAAGTAAAGAAGGGCTTTTATCCTAAGTGGCTTAAAGCCGGGCAAGGGTTTTTTTGTATATGTTGTAGTTAAAAATTTAATTCAGGTAAAAATTAAATTCCTTTGTCTCTTAACCCTACTTATTCATTGACTATGAATAATTAGGGTTAGAAGACAAAGAAAATTGAGAATCCAACTAGGTTAAAATAATTTTTACCTGAATTTAATTTTTAACTACAACGTATACACTAAGAGAGGCCTAATGACGGGGGAGAGGGTGGTTGTAACCGGAATTTTACGTTAGCTAGCAAAGCCACGCTACCAAACTCAGTTTACGTAGGCGTGCATGTGCGCTCATGGTGGAAGCAAAGTGAACTTCCCTTGCCTTTTTCATTGGCAATGTTATAAAACAAGTGAAAGTGCGAAAGTTTTCACGGATTCAAATTAGATTCTAGCCATACAAGAATAGTTAACAGATAGCAGTAATTTACCAAAAAACTTCACGCTCAGAAAGGGCCATTTGATAGAATGTCCTTTGCAGCTAATTAGAGTTTGCAAATATTTAGCACAATCTGGCTTATGTCAATAATCGTTATCCAGAGGGTCTCATTTTTTCTGTTTTTATATTTCCAGTGTTTGTATTTACCGTGTTCTCCTCACACGACCTGTACCAATCTACAGCCGGGGTTTAAATGCAGTACCTGTCCTAAAGGCTTTCTGGGTAACTCCACGATGGGCATTGGAGCAGATTTTGCTGAAAACATCAAACAGGTTAAAAAGGATTTCTGACATCTAATGTTTTTATATTACCATAATATTAGGTTCAGAAAAGATAGTGAGCTCCAACCGACACATTTCATGGAAACCAGTGTTTGAGCATGCGTTGATCAAACGTGTCATTGTATGCCGGTGTAATGTTTGTTAAGTTCTATGTCTGTTTGTTTTTTTCTAAAAAAAACAACAGAGTTGAACTTAGGGTTAATCTTTATTGCCTCAAGAAGTGCAGTGACCGATGGTTAGGGCGTTAGACCTGGAATCTTGCGCTCAGAGTTGAAATGTTGACCGGGGTTCTCACGACACTTTTAATTTACTCTCAATGTGCCTCTTTTCAGTTAGGAGTGTGGCGATTACAACAGAAGACCTTACAAAAAACTGGAGAAAAACAATGCAACTTGTGCGGTAACATTACGTTCCGAACAAGCAGACCAACTCGAGTGAATTGCTGTAATGTGATATGTAATTTGTCTGTCCACGGAACACGTTGTTTCGATAAATACGTGCATCTTGTTTAATTCAATTTTGCATCTTTAGATTTGTAACGACATTGACGAGTGTAATGATGGGAAAAATGGCGGCTGTTCTGTTCACTCAACGTGCATCAACACACAGGTAAATCAGGACACATTACCAAGCTAACACAATGCACTTGAAAAAAATACTCGGTTCTGATTGGCTAAAAAGGAGTGCAATTTTCATATGACACCAGTGCAAATTTGAAATACAGTATCGGAAAACACTTATGATAATCCGTAGCATTTCCAAGGTGGACAAAGTTCACCCAAAGCCTTCCAAATACAGCGCTTCCGAAGATGAACCGAACCCTTCCGAAGATCAACGCATATCACACGAACATTTAAGAACACCTCCAACAATCACCTGAACCCTTCCGAAGGTTGCCGAAGATCACCCGATTACCTATACTAGTAATATTGACTGGATGCTGTATTTTTTCAGGGTAGCTATTCCTGTACTTCATGCCGGGATGGTTATGTTGGAGATCCTTACAATGAATGTGTTGTCGTAAAGTACTGTTCTGGTGATCCTAAATCAAACCCCTGTGGGCCTGGTGCTGAATGCATACCAAGGAAGAAAGGGTTGGCCTTCGAGTGTAGGGTGAGAAAAACGACATTGCAATTTTGCGTCAATTGTTCTCTCGCTTTCTTGTCTCAACTAAACGTATCATAACGCTACGTTGGCGCCTGTTGTTTGCAGTGTAAACCAGGTCTCGCTGGAAATGGATTCGTGTGTGATGCTGACGAGGATATGGATGGGATCCCCGACCAAGCATTAAACTGCACGGGTGACCCTCGCTGTTCTAAGGTAAAGCTTCAGTGAAAGTTAAAAGTATATATATACTTCTCAACACTGATACCTTTTAACGCCTTGTTGCTGTTTTTCATAGGACAACTGCAAAAATATTCCGAACACAGGTCAAGAGGACACAGACAAGAATGGCGTGGGCGATATGTGTGAAAAAGACGCGGATGGTGACAGATATATTAATTATGTGGTAATTCAATTTCTTGTCAAAGCCGTTATTTGAAGCTATTTTATGGACTCCTTCCGGCCCAGGGTTTGCGAATATTGAATCATTATGGACAGTAAAATTGCAACAAGACACGCGCAAAACGTTCTTTAACCAATCAGCGCAAAAAAAGTCTACCTTGTCGACAAATCGCGTGCTTTCCCGCGTTTACCGCCAGGTACATGTTTTCCCGCGCTTTCGTACACACGGCTACCAGCTTTTACTTCCAGTTCTGATTGGTTCTTGCGATCTTTGTGGCTAGTTTATGGAGTAATACGAGGTCAGTTTTAGAATTACGTCAGGGTGACGTTTAAACCCATGCCATTGCCCGTTGCTTTTCATCCACTAGGACAACTGCCCGAATGTTTACAACCGAAACCAGAAGGATAAAGATCGCGATAAAGTGGGTGACGTTTGTGATAACTGCCCCCATGTTCAGAACCGTGATCAGAAGGACATGGACGCGGACGGGATTGGGGATGCCTGTGACACTGACGCCGATGGAGATGGTAGGATGACCCAGCTAGATAAGCCAGTGAAATCAGAAGGCCTGAAATAGCTTCCTGTATAAAGACTTTGGAGTAAAGGCCCCTTTTATAACTCCATAAAAAAGTATGTGTAGTTAAACCCTAGGGAACAAACTTTGAGACCCTGGGGCCCTTTCTCGAAAGTTCCAGTAGTTGCCAATTCCGAACAGCTGTTCTTTGTTTGGCGTGTTTACATCGAGATATTAATATAGTTTTGAAATTCAACAATAATCGGAACAGAATAGACTGGTTTTTAAATTAAAACTCGCTCTACTATTCCTTACAATTAGATCTTAACAAAACACGTTACCTAAGACATGAACATACTTCATGGATAAAACGACTTATGTTCTAAGTCTTGGCTCACGCTCTTTCCTCTGCATGGCGAATGGATCGTTTGTGTTTTGAGGTTAGCAAATTGTAAAGAGACGTATAGAAAACTAAATAAATAGACCAAAACGAATAATGTGAAACAAACACTTGTCTTCGTTTTTCTCTGAAGGTCTAAGAAATATCTTTGATAACTGTCCACTGGTTCCAAACAGAAAACAAACAAACAAAGATGGCGACAGTTTTGGAGATGCATGTGACAACTGTCCTTCTACTACCAACCCTGATCAGGTAAGTGGCTCTTCTACAGGTGTTTAACTCCTTCCCTTCACCTACCTCCTTCCCCTCCTCCATTTGTTTTTGGTAACCATAACAAACTGGTTAACACAAATCAGCAGTTTGATGTCAAAATTAATAACCATTCCTTAGAAAGAGCTTCAACCTACAAGTATCTTGGCATTAATTTGAATGAGAGCTTATCGTGGGATTCCCACATTGACAATAAGGTCGAAAAGCATCTGCCGGCCTCGGGGCTATCAAACGTGTCAGGAACTTGGTTTCCCGTGAAATTCTTATTATGATCTACAAAGCTCTCGTGCAACCATACTTTGATTATTGTAGCTCTTTATGGGTCAGCATAGGTGTGTGTCGAGCTGAGATAATCCAAAAACTACAAAATAGGGCTGCACGTTTAATTACTTTCTCTGACTTAAATAAAAGATCTTCAACTTTACTTGGTGACCTCGGCTGGGATACTTTGGGGCAAAGGCATTCTAAGCAACTACAAATTATTCTGTTTAAGGCTCTCCATAATCCATAGTAAATAGTATTTAAGTGTGCATCCAGTGTTCACTCACACAATGTAAGAAATTCAAAGTACAACTTTTTCTTTCCTAGAAGAAGTTTTCACTATAGCAGTTCTGTACTTTGGAACAGCTTGCCCCTGAGTATCACGATACAGCCCACTTTCAACTCATTTATCTAATTAAGATAAGATCACGATAGCTAATAATTATACAGGAAGGTTTTTAATAGTTTTTAGTATAACTCCGTACAGATATTTAATTTAGTTACATTAGATAATTTAATTAGTTAAGTAAGGCTCGATGGAAAAGTATGTTATGTGAATAGAATTGATACCGTGGATAAATAAAGAATACCTACCTACCTCTTCCTTTTCCCTCCTTCCCTCTATTTCTCACTAAATTATTGATCTTTCACATTTCTCTGTTAGAATGACAAAGATGGCGATGGCTGGGGGGACGCGTGCGACTTTGACCGAGATTAGTAAGTAGAACTTAGATCCCTTATGTGTTTATTCAAGGAAACAACGACTTGAATGCAGAGATTGAATAAGTACATAAACAGTAACCTTATTTATAACTATCAATTAACTTTATTAATCGATCTTTTGAAAATTCGTCGGTATAACACTGAGTTAAGTTGGGGGTTGTGTCAACTTATTTAAAATCCTTTTTTTTTTTCGATTTAAAAATTAACTTCAGTTCGAAAAAAACCTGAAAGTAATAATGTAACAGATAAGAGTCGAGACTTATATCGTGGACTCGCTAATACCTCAATACCTAATGTCATCATCTTCATCATCATCTTCACATCAATAATAACAACTTTATTTCAGTGTGTATATGATCTAGTGCCTGATCTAGTAATGAATCAATTAAGCAACAATGGTTCTTAAAGGAGGAAGAGTGTAATATCTATGGTTCCACTTATTTTGTTTCTACTTGTCCCTTGCTTTCAGTGATAACGATGGAGTAGAAGACAAATTCGACAACTGTTTGAGTCAAGTAAATCCTGATCAACTGGATTTGGATCAAGATGGAATCGGTATGTGAATACATAGGAACCCCGAGTGGGGCCTGCTGCTTAAAAGCTGGGAAATATTTGAGGAAATTGGGAAACGAGTCTAAGAGGTATTATTTTTAGGCAATAGGGGGATTAAAGGCATTGGTTTTCATGAAGAGGAAAACGAAAGAGGTTTTTTCATGAAACTGAGAAAACAGAGGGCTTTATTCTTAATGAACAAGAGAAGAGCGGACATTATTTTTACGGATAACAGGGACATCAAAGAAATATATTTTCAATGAGCAAATAAGAAAGCCGGAGCTTTACTAGCAAGTCCCAGGCTGAGGTTCCTTTAATGCTTCTATTATATAAGTCTTAACATAGTTAATGGCCGGAAATGGTTAAGAAGCCCGGTAAATATCAAATAAGCAAAGAGCATAGCTTTACGTACATAGCTTTTGTTTTATGCTCATAGACTATACATAAATTACATAATGGGAATGCTTCTTCTATTGGTTAGTTGTATGAGCACACATAACCAGGTTTTGTACAGAGCCGACCCTCAAAATAGCCAACAAAAACATACAACAAAGACCTTTACCAGGTTTCATAACCATTCCCTCTATGAACTATGATCAGAGGTAGAATTTTTACTGAGCATTGATTGTGTTTGTGTGACAGGTGATCCATGTGATAGTGATGATGATGGCGACGGTGTTTCTGATTACAGAGACAACTGTCGACTGGTCTTTAACGTCGACCAGAAGCAAACCAGAAGTGAGTTACTGATTAATCAGAAATATTCGTATAGGCTAGCTTGATTCTCATTTGTCTAACCAGCATCGGCACTCTCACCCAATCGTGTGTAAGAAGACGATTCGAGTCATCACGTTATATTTGTCTGTGCGCTTATTAATCACGTGGTCAAGACCAGGTGTCCATGTGATGTGTCAGTAATGATTGCGGCCAGGGGAATTCTAGTTTGAATCAATTATTGGTTAAACGTGGGCATGATTATCAAGGCCAGGGTTATGTTGTTGTCTGCCGTGTAACTGGGCTTCTGATGGGTAGAATAGTAATTGCCACTGTATTTCCATCAGGTGATTCATACGGTGATGCGTGTTTTGATGATTTTGATGGTGATGGTGTATTAGACAAGGACGACGTGTGCCCCGTAAACCCACAAATATCGCGAACAGACTTCTCCATGTACCAGGCCCTTGCTTTTGACACGGCAGGCAGCGAACAAGAAAAGCCGTTATGGAAAGTCAGCAAACAGGTAATACGTGATTCAAGCTGTAATGGATTTTCAAATGTTCTAATTTTTTTCGACAATGAAGGAAGACTATGTGAATAAACTGCGCTGTTTATTTATCAAAATTGTCCAATCTCGCCCCTCCCCACCTCCAAGGGAAAAGCCCTGGGGAAAAAGGTTGAAAATTGTGCTTATTTGTATCTTTATTTTTCTTTGCGCACTTCAGATCTCAGTCTAAAAGATTTCCTTAATTTGTGATCTTTTATATTCTAAAACCTCGTTTAATAAAAAACGCCGAAAAATACTTGCTGTTCTCTAGTGTTCGTTACGAGACTTACTGTTGTAGTGTGAATTCCGTAGTTGTTAGATAACCGATCATGATTGGATGGCACACCCTAACGTGATTATACCACTATATATATCTAATAGCACTGATGAACAGACTCATAAAACAGGTGTGTGAATCACTTCAGTCCTCTTCACTGCGTATTCTATAGTAGTACACCGAACCCTACGCGCAACATGTTCAATGATTAATAAACTTGTTCTTAATTCTCTTTCTAGGGCAATGAGATACAACAAGTTGTGAACAGTATAGCTACAATTCTCGTTGGTAATTTTTGTTTAGTTAGTCATTAGGGAGGAATACATTTTCCCTGTACTATGTATAGCTCTGGAGGTTATGGGCAAATTGTATTTTTGTGTGTGTAGTAACCTAAGCGTTGTAGGCGTGACGACAGCCTAAATGCTCCCATACCTATACCGGCACAGACAGCTAGTGCAGTGTATTTTCTTTGGACATTTTGTGCTATTATTCAGATTGCCTCGAGTGAAAAAAGTATTTACACAAGTTTCCCATTCAGTTTTTTTACGAGTTCTCCCAAGCTTTCACGAGTGTTTCTATTAAGCAATTAGATTATGAGCTCAAAATTTCTGTCGAGTAATAGTTAACGAGGGCGCAGCCCGAGTTAACTATCACATCGGCATAGACATTGAGAGCGCGTAATCTATTTTTTAGTATAAATCTCCTAGCTGTTCAAAACTTTATCTAAATCCTCTTCGCAGACACTTCAAAAACGCACACACTTCAAAAACTCACAGTCTCTTACAGAATAGATAGCGAGTAGCGTAGCCATTCAGAGAACATCCGTGATGGAACGCTAGTAGATTTATACTAAAACAAAACACGGAGAACATGTTTTGTATGTATTTCTTAAAAATGTAGACACACTTGCATTTTCTATTTATTTATTTTGATGATCTCTAAAACAGGGTGGAAACATATTCGTGTGTCAGCGTTTGAGAGTCTTTAGGCTTTAGCTTTCAGATATACCATCCTACTCAAGCTTCCGTTTAGTAACAATTTATAGGTTCTTTCTCTTCTTTATTGTCTTTAGGAAGTCATGTTTTTCGCGATGTGGAATACAGTGGAACGTTTTTTGTTAACACACACTCCGATGACGATATCATAGGCATTGTATTTGGATACCAAAATCCCAGAAAATTCTTTGTTGCCTCTTGGAAGAGGACGAGCCAAATTTATTGGGACCCAAGACCATTCAGAGCGAACGCAGAGTCTGCCTTCAACATTAAGGTAACTTATAACCTCCATTAGTATCACCCAACTACTGGACTAATGCAAATCCTGCATTTTGATTGGCTACGCTACTAGAGGACTATTAGTAATAGTCATCGAGAAGCGAAATTCTTTCGTTTTATTTCCAAATAAATCTTTCTTCAACTTGCATTCTGTCTGACTAGCTGGGTGATACTAAAACAATTAGACCCTTCGCCCTCAAGGGCCACGGATCAATAGCCCTTGGGGCTGGGGCTACGGGTCTAATTGTTAATTAGCCGTGAAAATAAGCGTGGATGTTTTTGCTCTGACGTTATCTGCTCCGAGAAGGGAACTGTTTTGCGAGAGTCGAAAATCTCTTTGTAACTCTATAAGCTTTGAAAACTGGTTATGTCGAAGGACAAATGTAACTGCACAGATTTCGGATGCGGGTTAAAGTGATTGTGTTTATTATTTTTCAAATATTTTTTAGTTGTGTATTCTGTGCAGATAATATTCATTGTTTCGTCTATTGTCGGTAATTCGACATTTTGTCACTTGTCTGTGACGATTTTGAAGCCAAGTGCGGTTTTATCTACTTGTCAATGCTTAGGGAAAGATATGATTTGTCAGCAGATTATTTTTTCCGTTTATTCAAAACATTTTGAAAGAATAAATACCTTGAAAATTAAGCACAAATTCCACTCCTGGATCTCATGAACTTACTTCTCAGTTATGCTGCTGAATTTTTGTACGTTAGTAAAGTTTATTTAATAATTTTATATTTTTTTAGAAAATTAACTCTGTGAGTGGTGCAACCCAAATGCTTCGGAATGTCCTTTGGCACACGGGAAACATCACAAACGAGGTCAGTTTTAAGCGATATGCATTTTTTTTCAATTCCTTGACTTTTACTCTTCTTTAAATTCTGAAGGAAAAACAACTTTTCAGAAAAAAACACCAAAAATATTTATTATTAGGAAAACAAAATACCTTTTTCACTGGTTATATATTGCCTAACTTGCTTTATCGTGCTGAAAATAACGTCAAGCTGGTTGTTATAAAAATTGCACAAATAAATCTTCTCAACTGAAACGCCACTCGCAATACTCCGAAGTTATTTCCACAATGAGTGCACAGGAATACCAATATCAGGATAAAAATGTATTTTCGACACAGCTAATGAATATCAGGTTTTGTTAAGTAACCACCCCCCCCCCTCTCCCCGCTTATAAGCTCCTCTGGTTTTTGGCCTAACTACTTGTAAACCCCCAAATTCATCTGGTTATAAGCCTTCCCCCGGATATAAGCCCATGTCAAGCTTTCCTGGTTTAACCAATTTTATATTATGATGTTTACCAGTAAATGAAAAACTCTTTTGATCAACATGTGCAGCTATAGCACGTTTCGAAACGATTTTTTTTATTCCGGTTATAAGCTTCCTTGGATACAAATCCCCCGTTTTATAACCCCATCTAAAAGCCCTTACGGAGTTGTTTAAGCCCAGGGCTAGTAAGCGGAAGTTTACGGTACCTGATACAAATGACATGCTCTCTTCCACCAGGCGACCCTTCTTTGGAAAGATCCAAAAGCACAAGGATGGCACCCTAAAAGAGCCTACAGATGGGAACTCGTTTACTTGCCATCTAAGAGCACTATGAGGTAAGGATCCTTCACGGTACGGGATTGTTCAGAATGTGGTCGAACTCACACCAAACCAGTCCTGAATAACATTTTAGCATGCGCAATGTAAATCCCACTCTTAATGTTAGGTAACACTCCACACAGGTGTCAAGGAGGCTATCAACAAAATCGCAAATTACACTGTAGATTCCACATCTTCAGTAACATTGTTTAGTCTAGTCTTTCTACTACTTCCATACTTTGACTATGTCAATTGTCATTTTTAATTTAGGATAAAAGTTTGGCGCCGATACAGCAAAGAACTGATCGACAGTGGCGACATTAAGGATCCCGATATTCGTGGAGGAAAGCTTGGTTTAATGAGCTTCTCACAGGAGAAGAGCATATGGTCAGCGGTGTCCACCCGGTGTCTTGGTACGTTTCTTTGCTTGGTTGCAGGAATGTTTTTTTTTTCACCTTGCTCGGTTTTTCATAGCAGCTAGTTACCAACAATTCGTCTGTATGTGGGAAGAGGGAATTCATTATTTCGACCTATTTACCACTTGACGACTTACCCGTCCCCCCTCAATTGTCGCGCACTGTTGGGTTACTTGAGAAAACCGGGGAGGGGGTTCGACCGCACAAAAAAATTAATCATAATGTCTGTTAAACCAAAGTGAAATCACCCGTCAAACAATTTCTTTCTTAAGAGTTTCAAAGCGCAATGTCTGTTTTATTCCACTAGAAATGTGTGAAGATATGCCAAATGAAAAAGAGTTCCAGAGATCACCTTAAATTACTCAAGACTTTGTTATTTTATTTGCAGATCCATTTGATTAAAGCCAGTTTTTAAAGGTCAGAGCGAAGCGTTGAATCGTTAAATTTGGAACAGAGCTCCTCTGTATATACGTATCTAACAGTATATTGTATTGACCGATCGAGTTGTTGCAAGCTATTTTTATACCCCAACACGAATTTCTCTATCGTGTCATTGGTTGACGGTTGGTCATGTGGGGAGCTGTAAGCACTTGTATAGAAACACGTGCGTAGCATTTAGTTTTCACGTGCACTCGGCCAATCAGTGCATACAAATTTAAACACGTCATCAAGAAAGTGCGCGCCTGGCTGGACCCAATTTTCTCAGCTTGAACACGATACCTTATTTGTCTTGGGTTCTTTATTTCCGTCGTTTTACAAGCCAACAAGGTTTGACGAAACTCGACGTTGACCACAGGGCACAATTTTTGTTGCTGACCAAAAGCATCGCAGCCTCTGGACACAAGATTGACAATGAAGGTTTCAGTTGGAAATGACTCAGCAGTGAAAAAAGCTTATCTTAATCAGTTAAGACGAGAGCTTATTAACTATTTTAATTTTCAAGACAACAAAAGAATCCGATGCATGTGTGTATAAATTACGTTTCGTATTTAACTCTGTAAGTTCTCTACTATTCAGTAAAACGTTTTGGTTTTGAGTAAAGTAACCTCTAAGCTCCTCTCAAGGTGAACAGACTTTTTTAGCACATTTGTACCCTTCTTGCATTTATCTTTCATTTCATCATTTGAATGTAGACACCGACGATAATAATTAAATGGAATGGCTTAGATGCTTAGAGTTGCCGCTCTTATTACACTATTGTACACAAAAAGTCGCCGAGAAAGATAATTTTAAGATTGGAAGATAGAGAGGTTTTCTGCTAACCGTTGAAGATAAAAGCTACCGGTCATTCAAAAATAATGTGCAAATATTTTATAGATAATTCCGTATTTTCGGCTTTGGACTGTAACTAGCTTGCAATGGAGGCTCGTGTGTGGAAATATCATTAAAAAGAGATTGATGTCATTTGCATGCTAGCAGTCTTACTGTCATGTTGGATAGAGCTTATGTAAGTTACTACTCATACGTATATCAGTTGTAAGAAAAATAAAGCTAGTTTTTTCGGCTATTCCTTTCATTCGTTTGTTCCCTTTACTGTGGTCAGATTTCTCCGGTTGTGCGGTCCTTGATTCCAGCGATTCCAGACCCTGGCTACGTTACAACTGTTGGAAAGGTTTTAGTAACCCATATGCAGATCGATCCATGTGAGACAAGAAGGATTACCATAACGATTCGATAAGCGCCCGGGGCGCTAATTTTCTTTCGATAGCTCAAGGGAGAGAGCGCCCATTAGCGACAGCCGGGCGTTTATCTCTTTGAACTTATGTGATTCAACGCCTTAAGAAAAACAACGGAAACTTCTGTAACACAGGATAATGTTCACTATTACGTTACTTTCCTCTTATTAGTCTATTTCTGTCCGGGGTCAGTACTCTACAAAGTTCTACACGGGGAGGTTCCGCTCCGGGGTCCTGCCTTTTCCCCGTTTGTATACCATTTTGACAGAAAAAATACTCGTTTCGGACGGAGCCATCATTGGGAGAACACTTTCGCTTTAGGAGCGTTTCTTATTGAGAAAGGAGCGCTTACTACAAGACCTCATTGAGGGGAGCGCATATTGGAAAGAGGGTGCTTATTAGAAGAAGGGCGCTAAATCAGGTTACCATCTACACTTGTCAGGGTGTGGCACCCAGTTCCCTGAGCTCACCCTTGCCATGCTAGAAACCTTTAACCTTATTTATTGCCAACAAGATAGGGAGGTCGAGATAAATTACTCTTTTCAGCAAGTACTCAAACCTATCCTCAAAAAATCTGTAACCGCTTCGGGCTGTACGCTTCAGTCACTATTTGAAGCCAAGCCGTGTTTGATTACGCCAGTAATAAGATGCCATTAATTTTTTGGTAGCCGGGGTGCAGACGTTTTCCGGCTCCTTCCGTTATAGGAGATGTCAGCACATAAAGTAGAATTCTCATCTTACAGGAATAAGATTGCCGACATTGTCGTTTCGAAACCTGATCTGTAGTTCTATCTCGCACCAAAAAAGCAAAATCTAGAGCCCCATTTTTTTACGCGATAGATACAGCTCATTCTTTGGGAAGCGTCTCACCTTATCTACAGAAAAATCCGCCGGAGGGTCTCCTTGCGGCTCCGTCACGCATGAAAAATGCTGCGTAATGCTTTCGCATGACGATTTCAGTCACGCGTGACATGTTGAACTTTCGCCAAGTACGGTAAATACAAGAGAGTATTTTAGGCCTAGGAGTGCTGTGTAGTAATACACTTTCGTAAATTTCCTGTAAAAGAACACAAACGGCGGAACAAATAGCCCTGGAACAAAATACACTTCAAACAAAATGGTAATAATAACCCACGTGCCTTCTATATTGGCTACAGTTTCCATTTGAATCAAGGCCGATCAAAACGAAAGTTAACGCGAAATTTTAATTAATCTGGATAAGTTGAAGTCAACCTCAACCTCAACCTCATGGCTGTATTTACCTCGATAGATAGATTTTGACTTTAGTGTTTTGATCTTTGTGAGCATTGATTTTCCTCTTGTAATTTCCTTTGTTGAAAAATAAACTTAATATAAGGTCGGCTTGAAACAGAAGTTCGAAAGGACTCATGCAGTTTTGGATACTCATTTCCTTCTCTCTTGTGTCATCGTTACATCATTAACTTTTTGTTCGCCGATATTTTGATAAATATTTACGTTTTTACATTAATTGCTCTGAGAAAAGCCGGTTATCAATAAATTGAATTCGCCAGCAGAAAAAAGACGATCAAGGAGATCGAAAATTTTCTTATCAGATAACAGACCAAACAGCGTTAGCTATTTAACGGTAAGCAAACGACCATTGGCATGCTAGGAAACGTAGAGGTTGAGGAATATTGAAAACGAGAAATAAATGGATTAATCACCATTGCGAAATAGCCTCCAGAACCCCGGAAGAAAACGTGACGTCACTGTATTGTTTTTGTCGATCTCTTGATCAATTTCGTGGCAGCTGAAGCTCTTGGTTAATCGTTAATTTATTCCAAATAGTTCGCTCTTCAGTGAAAGTCGCTAGACAGTAGAAGAGCTTTATTTGCGGCTACTATCGGCGCCGGCTCTCCACAGTACGCATCGGGAGATGGCAAAAAACATGTTTACCCACTCCAGAAAAGGAGAAATCAAAGATTTTTATGACATTAAAGGGAAAGAGCTTGGAAGGTCTGTATGCAGTTTTGAGTGTTTTTAGGTTGTATGCGGCGGGCTTTATGTAATTTGCTTTGACAAGGTCTTCGTCGCATGTGGTATCGAACTTTGGAAACTTTTTCAGCATTGGCGATCTCTAAGCGCGACTGATCGATTGTTCGAATGTTCATTTCGCTGTTGTTTCTTTTTGACAGGGGAGCCTCCTCGGTGGTGATGAAGGCAAATTCGAAAGCAACTAAGGAGGAGTTTGCGATAAAGATGATAACCAAAACTGTAAGTGAAAGGAAAAGATTTCCCTTTTCGCCTTGCGCATTTTAACAATGTTCATGAAGGATTTATTGCACTCGGTTATATGCTTCCTGTGTTATGTTTTGGTTGCTAAACTACATGTCTTTGAGAATTAGTTTAGCAAATTGCACACGGGGCGGTAGTCATGGCCGCTGTAGTTGCCATGTCATCGTGGTAACATGTAAACTTGGCGACTTCCTATACGCATAGAACACAAGTGTTTAAGGTACAACTACCGTATGTAACATTTTAAGATTTCAGCAAACCGGGCCGGGTGTTTATTAATAAAACACAGCGATTAAATATTGCGCTCTTGTACGTAACGTTTTGGACAATCATGTTTTTGACGTCGACCTGAGGGAAACGAAAGCTTAGACTAAACACGTTACAACAAGTCCTATTTAATTGCTGTGCAAAAATTGAATCAGGTAAATTTCCCTTGTGCAACAAAGGAACACTTGAAGCGCAGAGCTTGGACATGAATCGCGCGAAGTCGTACGCTTACGAAATCACGCTCAAACCGAAGTGACTTTTATTGCTGCAGTTAAGCTTATTACACCTTTAATTGAATTCATTAAAAATCTTAAGTGAGTTTGCTTCTTAAAAAGTGAAAACACCGCCATTTACTTATAATTTAGCCTCGACCTAGGTGACTTCGCGAGTGCAGTTAAATTGTCAATTTACAAAAATGTCGTCACCCCGCGCTGTTCAGTGTTATGAAGGACAACATAAACAATAAAGATGTCATGATGTTTATAACAATCAAAGCCGCAAATCTTCTCGCTTAAATATCAGACCTTTCTTCAGACACAACACTGTCTATATCTACAAGGAAGCCCTTCTATATAACCAAGATATGAAGAATGGCCAATATTGACTTCTAACACAATAAAGCAGGTATTTAATCGTTAAAGGCTTGGTGCTTGAAAATTAACTCACCTAGCTTAGACGTGACACATGAAATATTCATATAAAAATCATTTGTTTGAAATATTCTGCAATTTGTTTGAGACAGGGATATTCTTATCCTTTGTCAGTTGAAGAGTTGTTCTGTTTGTGGCTGAAATTCATAAATGTATATTCACAATTCTTTATGGAGTATTATCTTCTGTTTTGTGTGTACGTTTGTAACACACTAAGGCCTATTCTAAATGCTGTGCTACTGTATCATGCCGAACCAAACTCAAGAATTAAATTCGGCTTAAGCATGACCTTTGAAACTATTCAGCTCAACGGGTTGAATTAAGTTCGACATGACTACTTAGCATAGCAGGCCTTGCACACATGACAGTAATGCGACTTGGCTTCAAATAGCTTGCTCTTGCTGTGTCAAACTGAAATGATAGTCTGCTGCTTCAGCTGCCATTGCTTTCTAGCATTTAAAATGGTCTTCAACAAAGCAAAGTTCTTTTGATCCTCGGCGTGACTGAATTAAATTTGACGTTTGAAAACACTACCATTCTTTTGTTATGCAACTGTCAGGCCAGATTCATTTGAGTTTGGCACGGCAGTAGCATAGCGTTTGGAACAGGCCTAAGATAATGGAATTGGGTCTTGGTGTTCATTTCACTTCCATACAATATTCCATTTAGTTCATTTGTGACCATATTGTCATGCTTACACAGCACAAGTGTTGGAGTTTAATAAAGTTTTTGAAAGTGTTAAAAACTTACAAACAATTTTGCAAATGCCACAAGTTGTTATGTCAGTTTTTAGGATAGATCCAATATTATGTGAATGCAACCAGAGCTCGATGTTGACTGACAACTAGGGTCGCATTTTGACCAAATTTTTTTCAATGTTGACAAACTTTCCATACTTAAACTAAAATACTCAGTTTGCTGGTAACTAATTATAAATGTGAAAACTTAAGGGCTAGCTGGCAACTGAAGAGCACTAGACCAACAGACATTTTTCCAATGCAGTGCATAATATTTTGAATACCAAAGAGGATTATAAGCAAAATGGTATTCATTAAACTGTTTAGAACAGCCATATGGTATGAATTTTGCATAATTTACAATTACAATGAGTTGTGTAGATTCTGTAGAGGCAACCCTATGTTGTAGAGACAAACTGGCATTGTTACTGCACGGTTCCAGTACAAGGGGGCAAATTTTTGAGATAATGTAGAAACTCGAAGGACTGAACCAATGTGATTGTTTAGTAATGTATAGTTGTTTATACAACTGTAGTATTATTATCTTGTTTTACTTTAGAGGCTTAAAAAATACAACAATTGACCCATAGAAATTCCCAGACGTATTAAACAACAAAATTATCCTCTGAAAAAAAATGATAGTTTTACAATTATGTGACAATCCACGACTTTTGGTGAATCAAAACATTACCTTTGAACCATACATGTATTTTCTATTGCATGTACTTGTCTGAGATGATTGTAAAACATTCACTTTCAGCCATGGCGGTTAATCAGTTGTTACTTACCAATAGTTCTAGTTGGCTAGGGGTATGGGTGTAATTAATATTCCAGTCCATCACAGGTTGCTGTAAGTCATTAGGGCCATGGTACGCTAAATTTTATAGTGATAACCTTTTCTCATACTTTGAGAGAAGTACAGTGCCAGGTTAAGGGGTTTAAAAGTTACTAATGCTTTGAAATGCTTTTTGGAGAACAGGAAAATTTTTGCCAGGAACGCTAAACGAACATTCCAAAATGGCCAATTCCCACAGTGAGATACACCTCCAGGGAATCAATTGCTATTCATCATCTTGGACTGGATATTGTTTTCATGAACTACCATGTGTTAGTTGTTAAGGCGTGGGATTTTTATCCTTCCTAGGAGTGGTCATGGTTTTTTTCTTAATCGCAACACAAACATAGCTGAAGATTTGCGAAGATATCCAAGTTCTGGAAGATGAGTTTATCACATTTGCATACAATAGTGGAAGTGGAAACAGTCCTGACATTTCCCAGTCCCAGTCTCTGCCTCAGGACGAGTATTGCTTGACCTTGCTCCCAGTGCTTTCTATTTGAAGAATATCATCATTTGCACATAGTTTTCATTTCTTACATCAGCTTGATCGTTTACATAATTTTGGAAATTGTGTCAAGCAAAGCTGCAAGCAGTCACATTTTTCAATCAGGTATAAGAATCTGGCTGGTAAGCATGAACCAGAGTAACAGCAAAGTTTTCAATCTGCAGGCACGAGACTCACCCCTACTATGTGAGAGTTGGTAGGTATACTATCGTGAATCCCTGTAGGGATGTTTCATAGAGGGAATTGGCCATTCAGGACACAAAACAAAGTTGCCAACAAACTACAGATTAAGTTACCTAATATTTTAAGATTGCTAACAACAAACTTTTGTCATTTTGTTTCCCTTTTTTATAGATTGACCAAAAGCTAATAAGCACGGAGATAGGCCTTCTTTTAAACTTGAAGCACCCCAATATTGTAAGTTTACCGGTATTTTAAAATGCACTCAAACTTTCCATAAGCAGCCAAACAAGATTTTAAACCCACTCAGTGACTGGTTATTAGTTCAGAAAGGCACCGCGGGGTGGGAATCAGCCTCCAGTAGCCTCCAGTAGTTCATCAATGTCATTATTTCTCATTTCTTCACTGGGCATGAACCATATTAAGTAGTTGTGAAAATGAAGCCTGAAATAAATTCCAGGTCTGAATGGGATTCAAATCCATGACCTGTGTGATATGGGCGCAGTGCTCTACTGATGGAGGTATCAAGTCAACTGAGAGCTCACGTTGTGAGTTTATGATGAAGAATACAACTAAATATATGGAAAAACTGTGGAGACATACACCGAATGCAAATATGGCGGACCGCTCGGACAACCCGGGACTAGTAGCGTGAAAGCGAGGCTAGTCAGTACTCCGCTCGTGGCTTTTCCCTTAGTTTGTTATGACGGAAACGCATGGCTGCTCTGACAGAGGACGATATTCCGGGAGCCTCGTTAGCTGGTAGAGAGCCCTCATCTTTAAGCAACGACGAGTTACGATTCTGGCTAAAATGTAGAGGCGATTCCTTAAAGGCTTTGAAAACGAAAGCATTATTAGTTAAAAGGTAAGACACACATTTCATTTTCCTCGTTGCACATATGAGCGGTTCGTTTCGTCAAGAAATCACACCTAAAATTTATTATTTTCCTCTTATCTAAAAGGTCGAAGAATACATAAAGTCTGGCTGAGATCAGATTGTGGTAAATCCAGATGTCCGCAAGATCTACACTAAAAGAAAACAACATGAAGCGGCGAGGAAGGACGCAACTCCGAGTACCAGTGTTGCTATTGAGCCGAAGTATCCGTCAGATGGCTGGTCTACAAATCTCACTCGAATGCCTTTCTTTAAGCGGGCGGAAATGAACGAACATATTTCGAATTCGGGGAAAAACATTTCCTCCGGCAGCAGTAGTCACTTTGTACCAACAAGTGTTAGAAAAGCAACAACGTTCCTTCAAGATGAATACTTAAAAGGAATATTAGCGGCAAGCGATGACAACTGTTTTTATTTTATGTCGAGCTGTCATCACAGCTTCAGGAAGCACAACCCACCACACAACTTAAAGGTAACTCTGTGTATTGTGAGTGGAAAGGTCAAACATGCCTACTGTACTTGTGTTGCTGGTTCTGTTGGTTTCTGCAGTCATGTGTTCGCTTTGATGATGAAGATTTGCAAGTTCACCCTGTATGAGTGCAAGAATGTCAATGACCTGGACAATGAGGGTGACATGCAGGCAAAACAAAGTTGCACCTCCATGTTACAACAATGGCATCGCAAGGGTAGAGGGGATACAATAGCTCCACAACCAGTTATGGAAGTTGTTGTTTACAAAATGCACCAAGATCAGGACAGATCTTCATCGAAAGATCAGGGTGTGAGATGTCTTCTTTATGAGGCCCGGACAATTAAGGCTATTAAAGGACAGCAGGCAGATGAAAACAAGTTGCTGGCCAAGTTACAGGCCATAAACAAAAAAATGGCCCTAGCACAGATCATGACTCCCACTTCAGAAAGCACCCCACTCGTAGAAACAAAATTTGGCAAAAGCCCTCAAGGTTCTTTTGGAAGCTATCAGCTTTCAACTACC
>OMLO01000326.1_pt1 | contig 29371 bp, 13 predicted proteins | sample 1674811 | NCBI WGS metagenome assembly OMLO01 (sample SAMN06265003, study PRJEB25207) | coral metagenome | isolation source: Coral host | place: Mexico:La Bocana,Puerto Morelos, Mexico | collected 2008-11-13
GAGATCTAACCACGGATGGCAATGATACAAGGCGATATAAAACAACGATTCCACTCCACGACGAAATTGAAAAAACTTGCCAGTTTAATCAAAACACTAGAGCGTTACTGCGCATGCGTCACCTTCGTGACACTGTTCCTTTAAACTGATCAGTTCGGGATAATTTTGCATAACCAGACACACATGATAGCCAATACTCCTTGGAAACAGTGCCGATCTGAGAAACCGTCAAATTCCTATTATTTTCTTTAATTTTGATTTCAAAGAGACGCCACAGTGCGTCAGCCCAGTGACAGGAGAGTTGTACAAGGAGGGAGAAATCTGGAGTCTCAGTGAATGTGCTCATTGCCAGTGCGGAGAATTCCAGACAGGCAATTGTTCCGTGATTCGTTGTTCCCAGCCACTGTGTGACGATCCGTTTAAAATCAAGGGAAAATGCTGTCCAGTGTGCCCGCGAGACTATGCTAGAGGTTGGTGCAATAATTTTAACATGGTAGCAGTTTAGATAAGTGGTCCTTACTCTTCGATAGATGTCTACAAAGTACTTATAAAGTTTTCAACATGATTCAGCCGTCACGGGTGTGCACGGTATCCCGTGGTCAAGACAAGAGATCAAGTAAAATAGCATTGAAATTATATCATAAACGCAGGTTGGATAATTAACAGTTACATTTATTCCACTAGCGCACATTAGATATGAGACATGCAGACAGAAAGCTTATGAGGAGCCATATGCCTTGATAGGCTGGGCCCGGCTAATGAAAACCGTTGAATTGCATTATCCAATTATCCAGCTTTAGTAAGCATATAATATTCAACAAACACCATATATGGGATATTTGCTTTATTAGCCAGGAAATATTGGCGGTTCGGCAATGATTTGGGCCGTGAAAAGAAAAGAAAAATGCGCCAAGAACGTTTACAAGCACTGAAGTGATTTCTTTACTATGCTCTAGTTTGCCACTTTGAAGGAGAAAAGTACTTTCACGGAGAGCTTATTGTCCTTCCTGACCGATGTACCTTGTGGTAAGTTTGTTGCGCTACTACACTGCTGTGATAAGTGCATACCATTATAACAAAACCAAAGATTTAAGTTTAGATCAAGATGTCCTTGTATTCGCCAAAGAAGTACTCAGAGAGCAGTTTTATCCACGGACACATTCAAGGACGAAACTTGAATCTTGAAAATTGGTTTGTATTGACTTCTGATTGGATAGGAAAGAGGCGAGATTTTTAAACCAATCGTGTAGCGAAGCTGTTACAACACCAACAAAACCAAGTTCGAAACTCCTCAGTGAATGAAAACCGCTCTATACATGTAAGCTTAGTTTGATAATAAAATCAATATATACCAGTTCCTTGATTTCATTTTATCTCTAATAGTTCTTGTAGCTACTCAAAGTGGCAGTGCTCAAGCAGCAGATGCAGGTTTACAAAGATGATTAAGGGTACGTAAGACCAGATATCGACTCACTTGTTGTTACTGTCTCAGCTTAAAAGAGCTACACCACTCTTTACGGATCTTGAAAAATGTTACCCAAAAGTTTTCAAGTTCTTCGTTTGTAATCCGTGTTTATCTTCTCCTTCCTAAACCATCCTTGTTCGTTTATGGTTTATTATTATCTCTTTTAGTGGGAGGCGCGGTGGCCTCATGGTTAGTGCGCTGGAATCCGGATCGAGCAGTCCGGGTTCGAGACCTAGCCGGGGACACTGCGTTGTGTTCATGGGCAAGACACTTCACTCTCACAGTGCCTCTCTCCACCCAGGTGTATAAATGAGTACCGGCGAATTTAATACTGGGGGTAACCCTGCGATGGACTAGCATCCCATCCAGGGGGGAGTAGAAATACTCCTAATCGCTTCATGCTACAGAAACCGGGATAAGCTCCGGCCTGGTGAGCCACTTCGCTCATATGCAGACTTTACCTTTACCTATTATCTCTTTGGTGTTTTTCTGTCTTAGTAAACTACTATTTCCAATCGAGGTTTTCTCGAATTGAAGGTATTTTTAAAGCGGCTAAAATCAAGTAGCTCAAAATGCCGTGAGTGATCTCCTTTAACTAGTCGCTTCCTCTTATGCCTCAGTTTGGAGGCCTTTTGCTGACTTTTGACACTGAAGAACTGTCTATCACAATAAAAACGTAAAGTTAATTCCAGGTCATGTTAGGAACAAAAAGCAAAAAGGGAAAACTAGAAGTTTTTCCACCCTTACAGCCCTTGTCATATCAAATCATAAGCTTGTCAACGTTAGACCTTACGAGTACAGTATCATTAAGGCGTCCAGTATTTTTATACCTGGATTTTGTTGTTGTTTTGCAGAGCCACTTATGATGAGACCCAAGTGAAAACTGATGGATTGAATATAAGTGCGTCAAGGTTTGCCTTCAGTCATGCAAGACTTCGAAACATTCAAGCGTCAAATTTTGCAACAGCGCGGCCTGAAGAAACTAGGCCTAGACGACAGTGACTCATTTGCTGTGCATCACTCTATGATAAAATGTTAATATTATTACAATTTATTAAGTTAAATTTCATTGGTCGGGTGGTCAGATACGACATCAGAGATATGCAAGGAGATAATATTGTTTTTGGGACTTCGTCTGATAAAAATATGAGCTGCTACAGTACCTGCCTGGCAGTAAAGGTAATCAGTCTTCAGACTTTTTGTTTAGCCACCTTGCAGTATATATAGACTTGTTTAACTTGACCAGCGAGAAACATTGTGAAACAGAGACTTTCTGCTCCCTTTGGCACTGGACTAAGCGACACGCAGAAAATATCCTTTTAGACAGTTAGTTATAAGATTTTTTTTCGAGCGAAATGAATAATTTAATAAAGTTTTAACTGGAGTTAGTAAATCTAGTACCTTAATAGAGTTACAGTAAACGGTAGAGTACCAGAGCCTGTTCTTCATTTTTAAAATAATCCTCATATCTTGATGTTGTCCCCGTTTCTAACGATCCACCGTTCACCGGGGCCAACACGCCATTAAAGTGCGTTAAATCCCGGTTTTGGTCGCGTGAAATCCCTTCTATGCCCCGGGGGTCGGGACCCTGGATTTCGATTTGCAGATGCATAACATCAGTGAGGACGCCTACTGTACAAGGAGAGCAAAAGTTTCTGTTTTTCGTGCGCTTGTGGTTATTCTTGTGTCAAGTGAGAGTGTTCTGCGGTAAGTATGAGATTGAACACAAGCGAATTTTCCGTAGCCTATGTTGCAGGCGTAAATGGGGAAGGGGTGGGGAGGCGTTGCCTTCCTCCCTCCCCCCTCCCCTCGTTTGCGCCTGCTACGTGGTCTAATCTCTGTATCGCGGTCATGCGCATGCATACGTGCTGGGCGTCCTTAGTTACGGTATGCTCGTGCTTGTAGTGAAAACCATCATTAACCCTGGAGCCATGTTGTCCAATTCTGTTTGGAATGATTCCAGAGCCCACACTTCCGCGAAACGGCTTGAGATAGGCCACGGCTCGGAAGTGATTTCATCATCACCTTGAATTGACCTTCTGTTCCTGTTATGTTCAACGCCCGAGAAATCAGCTTCCTCAAGTGACATGCACTGGTTTTGTAGGAATATTATATTTTCATATGACCGAGCAGTTCGTCACATTTTAATAGCTTGTAAGAGACGTAAAATGCTACAATATGTGATAGGGTAACGGACACCTCTGGAATTCTCTTCTTTTACTGGTTCCTGAAATATTATCCTTCCGGCTTCTTTTGGCTCGCTATTTGATGTCCGTTAACGCTGCTTCGTGGGGTTTGCATGCGACGTGCTAAGTACGAGATGAGCGCGTACTGGTTACGCATGATTCAAGCACGAACTGTATTACTAACTTATCATGAGTTGCTCGCTGGTTGCATGGCAACGTGTTATTTAAAACAAAACAAATTTTCAATGAGTCATCGTTTTCGTCCAGACCTAAGTGTAGCCTTGGGGCTTCCCTTTCAAATCAAAAATCTTCAGGTGTTCAGTGTTCACCCGTGTCAACTGTACTACCTCTTTTATTTATTTATTATGTTGTTTCAATTCATGAAAAATTAAAAAAAAAACATATACCGTGACAATAAAAGAATATAAACGCTCAAATATACAATACGAAGAAATGAAAAAAAATAGGATAAACTCTCTTGTGTTTTGTGGTTTTCCGCCCGATCTGATTAACCTTCTCTATACACTTTTTGAATGTGTAATTGCCAGCGCTGGCTTTTTCTTTATTCAATTCAAACAGGCTTAATAACGGTCCATCGCCAAGTATTTTCACCTGGGGCGCTATTTTTCCCCAGCGCGAGTCCAGCGGAAATGTGAAGCTAGGGCTGGCTTGTTTCGACGGCGGTTTCTTCTGATGTACACAGACTGAGCATCATTTGCATTTAGTCATTAACCTTAATATTCCTGCTGTTGTATTATAAGAAACTGAAAATATTTTGCACGTCACGATCACAGGTTCCGATCCGTCGAATAACTTAATTTTGTTCCATTACAGTGCATTAATATCACCGGACTTCTGTCAATTTTTAAAAGACTGTCAAGTGGGGAAAAAGACAATTTGGTTACCTGATTTACTGATCTAATTTTATTAGTCTAGTTTTTAAATAAGTCACGTACCGGCCCACCCAACGATTAAAAATAGAGGAATGAACCACGAACAAGACAAATTATTTATATCGGCAAAATAACATATTGAGACAACAGAAATAAATAATACATTTTATTTTGTCAACCCCAAAATGAGAGCTAAGCATCCGTTTTAGAGTGAGCACGAAAAAGGACAAAACAAATCTGAAAGAAACTTCAACCAAATATTTCAGTTTGAAATGTTACTGTGCGGTAATACCGAAAGTTTTGTTTTAAGTTTGTCACTGCAAAATATTTCCCATCGACTTCATGACGTCTTTTCTCCTCAAGAACAAAAGATACTTTTCAACAAAAAAACAAAAGATTATTAAAGTTACAATAAACTGCTCACGCGTTCAGTCGCACAGTGCAAAATCGTGTCTGCCATAAAACGATTCCACTTTGGATAAACAATGATTTAGCACGTTTTTATCTTAACGTAGACACCGGCATTGGCAAAATACCCAAAGAAAAAGGATGGCTTCACGTCTGTGGTTTATTTCTTTTGAAAAGGTCCTGGAATGAGGAAGAGAACTGACCACGTGATGTTGAACAAAACACGCGGGGGATTGTGGGAAGTTATTTGCACTGAGTGTTTTCACGATCAAAGCGTTGTGTCCTCTTGAAATAGCGGTCGCAGGTTGAAATGGCGCATTAGTGTAGCGTTCAGTTCACCAGACAAAGGATGAATGACAGAGAGGACGAAGAAGGCCCTCCACAAAGCCTCATAGAGCCAGAAATTCTTTCTTTGCCGGCGCGTGATGTGCTCAGTTACCGCAAAGTTAAGGACCCACTTTCTTTACGATTGAATATTTTGGGTGCTTCGAAAAACTGGAAAGATGTGGCCGATTCCCTGGGTTATCGTACGGAACAGATCTTTGGTTTATTCGCTCATGATGCTAGACCTGGACTTTTATTGCTAAAAGACTGGATGTACAAAAATAATGGTCGTTTAGGAAGACTTGTGGATGTGTTGACTGACCTCCAACTTTACGCCTGTCTTGAAGTGATTCACGAGTGTGTGGAAGGTAAGCTTAAGCTCAAGTTTATGTCGCCAATTTTTGTTCCACTAACAGAATTTAATTTAGGAACTTGTTGACGTTGATTTCTTTGCTGAATTCGTTTATAATCAACGTACCTTAGGAATAATTGTTCGTTAGATTGAACGCCAATCTCTACAGACTACAAGCTTTAGAAATGACTGCGTCAAATCTCGTGATCTAGCAATTCGCTCATGAGTGAGTGGGCAGTCGTGGGTAGACCTATCACGTAGATCAATTAAAGCTTAAATCTAGAGTCTTTGAGCGTTGTCTATCGAATTTATCCTTCGTCGATCGGTTGGCCGTGTAGTTGAACTGTTGATCGAGGTTTGTTAACTTGAGGAAGCTTAGAGCGAGATGGACATAAGCTTAATATTTCTTGCAAAGGTGGCAGTAATTGAATCCATTCAACTTCCCACGCGGCAGTAAATTTGCAGTGCGGAGTGTACCACATTTTAATCTTTTTAGTATTAATAGCTAGGATGTTAATAAACAGTTCTCTACATTACTGATTGAAAAAAATTAGAAATGAGTACCTCGAAACAATTTTTGAGAAGAAAGTGTTAATTTATGCAAGTGTGGCGACTTACGTCAGTTGTCGACTCGGTATGAAAGGTTGAAATAAAAGTTCTTCCGTTCTTGGAAGTTAATTTCTTACTAATGTTTTACGAAATGTTTTTTTATTGGACCAGTAGGCTTAGTAGAATTTTAACTCAAGCTACATGTAGTTTTAATCAAGTGAAAATGTGAACGGGGAGATCTATTTTGAAGAAAATTCGCTCAGGTACACTTGTACGTGAGAAAAATTTCAAGTTTGCATTTGTTGTCTTGTTCAATGTCAATGATTGACGTTTTGGTTTTAAAAACAGCAAGACTCTTTTCTGAAATTGCTCGTATTTTTGTTTTTAATAGCTTGGCATTACTAAAACTGGCATTTGCCCCTCTAATCTGCCCTAGATCTTTGAAACTACATCTAGCGTATGCCGTGCATGATTAGTCACGGAGCCATTGTTAATGTTTGGGTAATGAGTGTGATTTAACTTCCGTTTATTGTGAAATCTTTCATAACATGCAGTTTCACATGATCTTTTTGTTTGTTGATTTTTTTACGGTGAAATATAATTGATCATAATTTGGATCTTTTTCTTTCTTGCTCGGTTCCTATTTATTTCTTTTCCATGTTACCATTATGGGGAAAATATTGGCGACATGGCTTATTGTTATTACTGTGCCAACCAGAGTACTATTGGCTGCTGAAACAAAGAGTTTTGTGTTCATGATTCAGAAATTTGAATAACAAAACCAGTATTTGTAAACAAATACAGTTGGACTTCTATAAGGAGCCATCTGTTAAGCGGCTTCCCCCTGTTATGTGGCTGGTTATCAAAGCCCTGAAATTGTTTTCAGTTGTAAATAAAACCACCATTAACCTGCCAGCTATACTGAGCGGTCGTAGCCACCTAGTCTTGATGAGGGCTTACATTTATGTTGTCATTACCCACATAGTGGTCACCCAAAATTTTATAAGTACATGTTGATAGGCATTGTTTCAGAGAAAGGCAACAGCAAATAAGAGTCTGAAATAGAAATTTACCACTGATAAAAAAGTGTATTGTTGTTATCATGTGATTCTTTTTTTTGTACTGGAATAAATTGACATAATTATCTACTTAGCCTAATAACTGACAAATCTTCTTTAAGCGGCCAATCCCTATTGAGCCGCCAGCTCTATTTCACCGTGGGAAGCTGCTTGATTTCATTTGACTGTACATTCTCTGATATAATTACATGTACCTCTTTCTGTGAATGTTGCCGATCTCTCAGGTTTTTAAGTAAGTGGTAATGTTGAGTGATCCAACATTTGGCAATTGTGAAAGTCAGGACTTTTGAAATGATGGAAAATACATCTTGAGGTAACCAGTATAAAGAATATTTCTAAAAACAGTGAATATTTCGAAACGATATTTCTGAAAACAGTGTTTTTTGTTGGAGTTAGTTTTGTTTTGCGTGTTTTTTGTCTGCGATTTTAAATGAAAGTAACAAATTAGCGCACCCATTATTCCATACTGTTTCAAGTTTGCATAGTTTTCCTTGCAAAATGTTAGTAAACAGAGTTTAAAGTAAATTAATTTATGGTATGTAAATGTATTTCTATCTTTCAGAATATAAAGCACAATTGGTAAAACGTAACGAGCCAAGAGAAGATGATGACTTCGGAGATCAAGAAGAATTTAGACATGATTCTGACACTGCTCTGTCTAGCCTGTGTAGCAATATCACTGGGAGTAGAACAGATGTTTCATCTTCAGACTTAAATATGAGTATCACAGAACAAACAACATCCATGTCTTCAGAATGTTCAACAACTTCAAGCTTACCAACTTCACAATGCATTGTAGCTACACACAGTAAGGCTTTGGACAATGGAATTGATAATGTAGAAACTGGTGCAGCTGACTATGATAAAGAACTTCAAGGAAAATGTTTTAGTAGTGATAACCTGTCAATGAATATTGGAAGAGATTCTGCTGTCAAAAGACCAGATCTCTTTAGATATAAGTCATGGTCGCCTAATTCTGAAGGCGAAGTCAATGGCAAGAATCTAGAGTCTGGCAAAGATGGAAGAAGCTTGAATAACTGTTCTGTTTCTCGTGAACCAAACTGCAAAAAATCCAAGGACAGAAAGAAGTCTCTTGGAAAAAAAATTATCAATTTTATTTCCAAGACTAAGCGTCAGAAGAAATCATCAGAACCATCTACCAGTGAGGAAAAATCTTGTCTTGAAACCCCCGTGGTTTCCCACAGTGAGCCTGCCCCAAGGCCATGTGAAAATATGTCTCCGCTCAATGTCACAGAGGCACGCAGGGTGTCACTTGAGAGCTTGAGCTCTGGAGAATTCATTTCCTCTCCAACATCCCCAGGATATGAATCAGGGTACATGTCTTCAGAAGGTAATGTACAATGCATGTTTAATTTGTTAAAAAAAAAAATAATTTATTCCAACTTGGCACTTATAGCATTTGAGGCACCAATTTCTAACAGTTAGTATATATGCTAGACTCCCAATTTTGGAGAAAAACAAACTTTGGGTTTTGGCATCTTAGGGAACTGTTGGACTACTTCAGTGGGCAAGGGAAACACTTCCAAGTAACGATTTATCAACTGGAAGTTGATATCATTTTAAATTTATCTCTGATATGAACTGGTTAAATTAATTTATTATGATTACTAGCCCTTTGCGAAACCAAAGCCTTGTACTGGTGGAGGGCTAATGCACAAAATGTCTGAGTCACTTGTCACTGGCAGAAGTTAATTTTACTTTTTCAATTTCGTAGAGGTCTTTGCCTTAAGCACTAACCAGCTGTAATGTGCTCTTGATCAAGACATTTCATTCTCACAGTGCCTCTCTTTCAATCTGAGCGCACTGCATACAGAACATATGCAGTGTGCTAATGGACATACATGTACTGTAACCATGTTGGCATATTTCATTTTTGTAACATAGGTCCATCTGTGAGCTCTGGAAAGACAATTTCCATCATTCACTGCTCTGACTTGGAAGGAAAAGATTTTGAACAGGAGGTGTCAAAGTTGCACAACCGTTTTGGATGTTTTGGACTGGGCTATAAGTGCCACTGGGACAAGTTAGAGCTTATTCAAGTAGCAGAAAACAAGTTCCGCTATGCATTGAAAAGTGTCCAGCAAAGCGATTTCTTGTTCATTTGTGTCTCACCTAAATTGAAAATAATATTTGATTCTCCTCCTGAAGAAATCAGCGACAGTCTTGAAGGTAAGTTTGGAATTGTAATCTCAAAATAATTCTCTGTAACATTCACCATGTATTTCTTTTAATCATTGTCATAGCATTAGAAAGATTTTGCAACATGATATTCTGTTGTCAAAGTAACAAAGTGATATCATTTTTTCATGTTGTCTGTCCCGTTGTTTATCATGAATTTTGTCATAACATTGTAGCTGTGGATCCACAGGGCAATAGCCAAGTGGAATCACAGACTAGCTGCCCTACGACCACAAGAAAAATTGAACTGAAGTTTCTACATGTTTCTGTTGATGATCATGTTCCTTTCATAAATTATCACTTGAAAAATGTAAGAAATTACCATGTGTTTTTGATTTCTAAACCAACTCTGGTGACAAATAATAACAAACATGCATGGTTGCTTCCAAATAGAAACTATTGTTGCTTCCAAAAACAAAACTCATTCCCACAGTCTTGACCATTTCCTGATTAACCCTTGTTCAAAAAGTAAAATACAGTAGCACCCCAAAAGCAGGTGTGGTAGAAGACAAAACTGCATTGGTATTGTCCATTTCTTTACATTAATGGTGACCTTGATGTTTTTCAATCTGCAGCTGATGAACAGTGCATGTTGCGATTAGAATCTGATCTGATATTAGCTGACCTTGCTATCCATGCCAGCAACCGGAAGGGCAAATTCATGACCATCATGCTTAAAGGATCATCGAAAAGTGATGTCCCATCCTTCTTGAACTTGTTCATGAGGTACCACTGGCCTAAAGATGAACGAAAAATAAGGTGTATGATAGAAGGACAACCAGAGATTGTCCCTGTCCCTGTTGGTGATTTCAAGACTGACCCTCCTCCCCTGGTGGTGAAGCCAGCTAAAGTGAACTAAGATTTAGTATTTAAGGTTTGTTTGAGTATCTGTTTGCCCATGAATTTCCTTGGAAGACCGCATATTTTTTAAAATGTTAACCTTGCATTTTGTTCTGCGAGTAAGATTTTGTAGATCATGTCATGATCAGTTGTGTTGTAAGTCATTGGGAAAACAATAAGTGAATGGTACATATTGCCAAGAACATTTTAAATAAATACAAAGCTTTGATGCGTGGCTTAAACATATGAGGGAGCTTACATGTATGTATGTGAATGTACATGTAATTATGGTAAAGGCCAAGAGATACATGTAAGCTTTGATGTCCATGCAGTAAAGCCTGTTACAAACCCTTTTTCAGGGTTTTAAGTTCCCAAATGTTTGACAGTCCTAAGATCACAAAGGATTGGAATTCCATAAGTTAGAATAATTTAGTTGGATAGAAAATGGCCAAAGGGTGAACAAAGTTTTTTTGATTAAAGTTTTTAACTCATATATTTTTACCCAAAAATCTGAGTTGTTAGGTTTTAAAAAACACAACTCAAATTTTGACTGCAAAAATCTGAGTTGTAAATTTCAAAACCAACAACTCAAATTTTTGATATGAGCCATGGTACAATTCTGATTGACCCTACCTACAGTCTATCTTCATTGTTCCTCTGCATATGTTAGAACTTGATTTATTGTTTTCTTTATACATGTAGTGGTGAAGTCACATGTAGCGTGTGGAAGCTATTTGCATACGCCAAGCTGGCAGTGAATTCTTTATTGACATGGACAAAGCAGCAAATATTATCCAGATATGGATGCAGTTGTCTCGACTGGAACTCAGTTGGTGAAATAATTTCAATAACGTACAAACTCTATGATCATGGCGTTTTTAAAACTAATTTGTTAAGGAGGGCTGTTGTAGGAGTTATGTATTAACTACCGGTAATAAAGTATTACTGACAGTCAGCCACTCATTAATCCATGACACAGGGTGCTTTTGCTAATCAAACTCGTCACCATAAGGACACTCAAACCATGAATGTCACTTGACTTGTTTTGTACATTTTGGTGGTGACTAAAAGTTCTGTGCGTGATTGCTGCTTGTACAGTGTAAAAACTGCCCTCATTTCTACATATAAGTCACTAAAAAAGTAAACCAAAAAAGTCAACTGTCATGGTTTGAGGGTCTTGACTGTCATGTATGTGACAAGACATACAAGAGAACATTGGCAAGGACTGACTTGCTTTCAAAGGTGCTTGTAGTTGATGTGTGAGCATAGTGTTAAAGATAAACCTTTTTGGAACATTTAGCTGTAGATCTCTGTAAAATAGGAAAGTTTAGTGGTGTCTTAGGGGCGCTGATTTAAATTTGAAAAAATATTGTACCTACCAATACATTGTAAATAGTAGTTGCAATTTCTCGTATGGAACAGTAACCAGAACCATATCAGCCAACGTATCCTTGCCTGAAACTATTACAGTGACATCAGTTGTTGTTTGCATGTTATATTCTTTGTTTATATGCAATGTACCATCAACAAAAGTTCAATGCCATTTATGTCAAGGCTGGGTAATTTGCTGGTTTCCATAGCAATACCGTGTAGTTTTGTAACAATAGTTTCTATTAAGCCCCAAGTACATGTATATTATTCGAGGTCTGTAGCTTTTATACAAATGCTTGCCTGTCAATTCTTTTCGAGCAGTTTTCTTATGCCTTTTTGAAAGTATGTAGTTTTTTTTACTTTAATTTCCATCAATAGTGCTGTGCACTCTTACCCCCCCCCCCTCCCCAGAAGGTACAGTTTAATAAAGAGGTGTGTACCAAATAGGCAGACGTTTGCTCCATGTATCTCTGATATATACTGTGGCGTGTCGAGATAACTGATTGGCTCTCTGTCAGATCATGACAAAACATGGCAGGAAATCTTATCAATTATAAAGTTCTATATGGCATATTTTGCTTTTTTTAAGCTTGCTGCAAAGTATAGTTTAGCTTTATTTTGTTGAAGCAAACAGCTATTAGGATTGGTTCACGTTGTCCAATTGTAAGTTGCAGATGGTCTGTCTGTTTGAGTCACAAAGGGGGTCGAAACTTTATGATGTTATTATTGCACAACGTTATTTTAAAACCTTACATTAAATTGGAAAGTTCAATCCTTGTTCTGTGAACACTATTCAGACAAACACCCTAACTTGTCTCACACAATCATGGGCACAATTTTGTAGGACTAGAATCAATGTATGAATATTAACAATTTGTTAAGGGAGGCTTCTACTATCACTGACACATAATTTTGTTGAATTAAGTGGAGAAAAATGTTTGGACGGGTGACCTTTTTGCAGGAGGTTAAAGTGGTCTAATTTTGTTTACAAATGCAAGTTGTTCAGGCATTTTCTCTTTTTTAATTTATGCTCAATGCTTCCAGTTAAAGCAATGCAAAATTCAGCTACATTGTATGCTTACCGTATATCATACCCAACTTTGCCATAATTTTTGACAAAAATCAGTGCTCATTTGTATGATATCCTTGATGTCACTGTTAAAAGATGTTGTTTCGTAAGATATATACACGTAATTCTTCAATGGTTTGATTATGTCTATATTTGCACGATCTAGTGGATTGAATGAGCTGTTAGGAGTGTACTTAGATCTTGCTTTTCAATCAGCTGGGGATGAAGGTGCGTCGTCTCTGTCAGAAGGTGTAACATCATTGGCTAAGAAAACAAAACCAACAACAGGCACAATGAACCTTTACACATTGGGGGTGTTTGAAACAGGGAGTCAATGAAATTACAGGTTCTGAAGAGGTGAATAGCCCTTAGAGGAATAGATAGGTTGGCGGAAAGTGACAAGTTATTTTTGAGTATCGCGCAGACTGCCTGCTGGCAGACTGTGATTTAATGTTATTTTGCATTTAACACTGGTGGACAGTGGTTCTTAAGAAAACCTGTATGGAGAATGGGTCAGTGACTGACAACACTAGCCTTCTTATAACACATTTATGAGAATCCTAGGTCTGGTCGTCTTAAACAAAATAGGGATTCTCCAAAGGAAAAATTCCATAGTTCTAGTGAGGAAACCAAGTAGAGGAATTTTAGTGCTTAACATTTTGAGTGTAAATATAGTAAGCTTGATTATTTTCACAATGTAATTGTGATTAATAAGAAGCTAGTGCGAACCATTTTGAGTGTAGATATAGCGGGCTTGATCATTTTCACCATGTAATTATAATGAATAATAAATGCGAATCAACAGAACTTGGTGTATCCATTATTCATCACTCTTCATTTTCACAATCATGCTCTTATCCTGACTCGTAATCACTGGAGGAAGCGTGGCCGAGTGGTTAAGGCGGGTTTAAGTCCCACTCTGGTCACTAGGCTGAAGTCGTTTCTCGCTAGACCTTAACTTCAGCTCCTGTGTCGTGCTTGTAACTAGCCACTGGTCGGCCTCCTGCCAGATGGGATTTTTAAGCCGATTATGTTTAGTTGATATGTGTTTGTTTCTTTCAGTTCAAGTGGTATTCCTGAGAACTAGCTCGGTGTAGCTTAGCGCATTGACCACTAGAAACATTTGAATATTTTATTTTCAACATTTGATCGTTCGGATTCAAACGGACTTCACCTCACGCTTGATAACGGAAAGGTTGGTTTTGTAACACGTCAGACAATACGTATACTGAAGAGAGTCTTTTTTCAATGCTCGTTTTATTTCTCACTGAGCCATCTGTGTGATCTTGGCAAGTAGATCATACAACTCCTAAAGGTCACTATTGCATTTTAGACTAATGAAACAGAGTATTAAATGGAAGTGATCGTTTGGCCTGGTTCGTTATCCTTTGAATGTCCACACATTTGTTGTTGAAACTGTCATGTCATTTTTCTGTCAGTGAAGTGCAACCTTAATGTGTTGTGTTACGGTTATGTAGTGTGACTAAACTGTGATTTCTACCAGATTGTGTCAATTTTCTATCATTATTTTGACACAACAGTCTCGTCGAAAAGGTTCTCAAAAACGAATGCCTTGGGAAATTCTCCTCAAAAAAGACACGATTACAAAAGAAAGATAGTCGTCTACTATTGAAACAAGCTCTTGGGTAAATCACGCCTATTGAGGCGCCGCCCACACTGCGCAGCTAGAATTTACAAACAGAATTTATTTCTACGGTTACGCGGCTTCCGTCCACAAAATGCTCAAACTGGAAGAATTTGAAAACGCCGCCTTTGCGTTTTAAAGTGGACGGAAAACATTTTGATAACAAAGCCTTTTGTAAACGATGACGTTGCGATAATCATGATATTCTCCTACCCGAGTTTTACTCAAACAAAATGCAAAATAACCGGTGATTGTTGCGTTTTCAAGTTCCTACGTATGGCGTAGCGGGGACGGAAAGATTTGATGCGTTTTAAGAGTGAAACCTCTGTTTTCAAATTCTCCCGCGTAGTGAGAACGGAACGGGGCCTTAAAAAACAAACGAGATATATCAGAATAATTATCTATTGTTTTTCCACTGATCTGAAAGTAAATTAAATTCGCGTCAGTAAGAATCGGTAAAAGTGACTTCTACATTACACCTTCAAACTAAAAAACACAAGAAGCAGTGGTGGTACAAATAGTTCCTGTGTGTGTGTGAAAAAAACTTTTAAGTAACATAACAAACACGAAGGACCGTGTTTCACCACATTTCCAAACACTGAGAAGAAAGTTGAAATACAACGCAGCGGAGTAGTTTGGACGAATTTCGAGGTATTTGGAAATGTGGCCGAACACTCATGATTAGGGACCTTAAGCAAAGTGCGACGGCGACGGCAACGAGAACGCCACAAAACAAAAGATTTAATGAGCAGAACAATGGCTGTGCACGTGCGTTTTAATTTTTTGTTAATTTCTTAGCCGTCCTCTGCAAAACAACAACGTGAAATGACAAAGTTCTGGGTATTTTGGAGAACGTGAACGACGGCGGCTTATTTTTCGTATTTTGGTTTGGAATTGAGCGCTGGCATTACACTATCAAACTTGAGCAAGTTCTGAGACCGATAGATAAGGTAAAATTTATTTTTTACTAGGCGTCGTCCTTGGCGTCGCCGTCGTCCCTGTTCTGTGATTAAACTTGATGAAAATGAGTTTGAGAAAAAAGATAAATGTTAAATGATAATTTTATAACTGTGCTTGATAAAACAAAGTGGGTATCCTATCGAGTTCGCTTTCTTTTCGTCCTAGCAGTTGTTTCATACAGATTACATTAGATCAGCTAGACTCAAGTACTAGTTCGTTCCGTGTGTCTGTAAGTCAGTGTGGAATTCTTGTCTTTTTTCTCTTTCTTGTTATGCTGTTAGTGTCAGCTCTTCTCCTACATCGAGTTCTCCCCCACCGTAAGACACACCGTCCAGCGTCAACTGTTCAATGAAAACACCATAAAATTAACGCTTCTCTCAAGAAAAGGATTTCATGAAGAAACTCCCCCGCGGGGTGGGGGGGGGGGCACTTACATATAAAAAGGACGAAGGGGCACGTCGGAAATTTTGAAAATAAGCCAAGAGATGAGATACCAAGACTCTATTTGGTGGCCGTGGCTTGAAATTTTGTCCACCCGTAAGAGTTACCAATTGTAAAGCTAACGATTGTCTCCTGTCATATTTTTCGGCTAAATATCCTAAAATTTAAAAGTTAGCGCAAAAGCTCCCCCCTCCCCCCTCCCCACGAGGACCTTTTGAGGCTGAACACCCTAAGAGGTAAAAAAAAAAGCTTTTTTCAACGGACATACTTGCGAAAAGGACGTGGGAGCTCGTCCTTTTTGCAAGTATGAGAGTCCCTCCCTCCTCCCCGCCCGAGAAGTAACGTCTGCATGACTCATGCTTTAAAAACCAATTTACAGTTCCGTACTTAGTGGTCAGGCCTTTTAGCCTCGTTTCGGTTTAAACCAGAAACGAGGCTCAGTAGAGTTTTAAGATGTAAATTATTCTTGCTATCATGCTAACTATTTCTTAAACTTAATCAACACGAGGTCAATCCAAACCGTGCTGAAGCTACAAAGGTTACATTTCACAAACCTGTAAAACGATTTATTTATTTATCAGCCATTTTGTATGAGAATCTACTGATGCAAACAGGGCCGATGACGTCACGGTTGATTAGTTCTTTTCACAAATTATAGCGAGTATCCGATCATGCGTCATTGCAAAAGGCTGGGCAGATAATGAGGACGATAATGAGGACGGTACGATAATGCGTTTTCTGGTTTCGGCTCTTCTGGGAAGCGTACTCCCTTTTATCGCCCTCATTTCAAACAGAGTACCATCGGTGCTTGACTTAACCTTTTTTCTTCCGGTACAGTACGGGTACAATATTATGTTACAATGTTTCACATTGGCTCTTACGTCATTAAGAGTCCATCCATCAAACAATCTTTTTGTTTTTGTTCCAAGGGAACGCCTTTTCCTGGTCTTTATGTCACCCTCATCCTCAAGAGCTACTTTGACAGAGCTGATGGTCCCCACGTTTGGGAAGGGCAGGTTGTGTGTTTGTACACTGAAAAAGATAACGAATTCACAAAGAAGTAACGGATTCGTTCTTCATGTTTTGGACGGCTGGCATATAGTTTCGCCTACGATATGACCGTTTATAGTATGACTGAGAAAATTACTTGTAATTGGCTGGGAGCAGGCCAATTAATCGTATTTTGCACTGCACTTCGTAATTTTCCCAGTCGTGTCCTCTGCTTTAGCCTGCGAACAGGCTCCCAGCGAGGGCTGAAAAAAAATTCGGCGATCGAAAGCGTGATTCCGTGAGCGAAGCAAGTGGGAGTCGGAGCGTGAATCCGCGAGCGAAGCGAGTGGTGCACTCCCTCGTCACCAGACCGCTCTCGGCTTGTCACGCTCACCCTAGACTACACTCGGCTACCTCGCTCTAAAAGGGAGCCTGTTCGCAGGCTAAGAACAACTACGCAGCAACAGCAACAGTAGCAATATTAGTACCAATAACAACGATAACTTACTCGCCACCCTCGTTTTCATCGGCATATAGTTTTCCTCCCGATGTGACCAGCTGCCAAGGCGTGGTTCCAGAGTTACCCACGAGTTTCACGTACACATATCCATCGGTACCATGGCAACAACTGAACAAAGAGTTCTCCTGGGTTGACAGAGTGATTGTGTGATCCACAACTGCAAAGGAAATGTGCGCCTTCACAATAAGTTATATCCCGTGTTGCTTTCTATTTTTCGTGCTCAACCTGTAATGCGGAAATGAGTTGATTTGCAAGACAATGAAGGTGCAAGGAAAACTCCTGTCTACATGACAAATTGAGCACCAAGACTCGTTTTAAAATAGATATAAAAATGGCTTATTCTGCATTACTTACAGGGCCTTAGACTGCTAGCCAAGTCGACATTTTTATCATTTAATTCACTTGAACACGTTGGTAAAAAACTCAGCGACGTGTGAGCGTTCAACGCTTAAGCTGAGAGGTCTAGATACAAATACCCGGATATTGTTTCTGGTTCCTGGTTATTGAGAAAGATTCTAAATTTGCAGAAAAATGTTTAAAATGTGGCACGGATGTTAAAAGTGTTTCTTATGCTTTAAGAAGTTTTCAGTTGTTTCTTCGAGTTCGGAGCTGCTCAACTTACTGCCATTAAGTAGTTTCCCAAGGTATGAGGTATCCCATGAGCATAAGAACAGCTGGGGTCAGCCAGTACTTGTAAAAAGTAGTTTGTATTGACAATGCAAATAGAGCGCGGTGGCCTTATGGTTAGTGCCCTCGCCTCCGGATTGAATGGTTCAGGTGCGAGCCCTAGCCGGGAACACTGTGTTGTGTACTTGGGCAAGATACTCTACTTTCACTCTATAAATGGATACTCACTACTGGCGATTTTAATGCTTGGGGTGACTCAGCGATGGGGGGTAACTCTGCGAACTCATGCAGGGGTGAATAGAAATATTCCTAGTCGCTTCATGCTAAGGAAAACGGGATAAGCGCCTGTTTGATTGGCCACTTGGGTTGTATACAGAGTTAGGTGTAACTTAACTTACAGGTTGGAGCGCTACTACAGTCGTAAAAGTCGTTGATCTTTCCCAAATCATTGGCATTCATGTGCGAAACAGCTCCCAGAGTTTCAGAGGAATCAGATATGGACTCCATGGTTGTAGCTTTAGTGCCATCACTCAGTGTAATGCCAAAGGCAGTCTTCCCGTATTGCATGATCGAGTGTTTGTCGTACGAATATCCAAAGTTGTTCTGGCTTCGTGTATTGAACTGCGACGAAAACCCTGCCCGCGAATATAATAAAGAGAAGAAAATTATCACTGTGCGAAGGACAGTAAGTAATTAAGAGAAATTTGCGTATTCACTGGGTCATAGAGACAAACTATAGCTAGCGGTTACTACCCTAAAATGACTGGATATACTGAGCTAAGACTTTTTATGCGATTTGTTATTTTCGGCGCTGGCTTCTGACCACCTTCATTAGAGGTGTCGTTGCTGCTCGCAGCACCATTCTCGTCCCCACAACTCTTTTAGCTTCTCTTAGACATCAGGGCCTTTGCACAAGAAACGAAGGCATCCTTCTTCGGAAAATCGTTTTTTTAAGCTAGGGTGTTCGACTTGTGGCTTGAAATCAGTATATTTTTCGGCTCGATACCCTAAAAGACTCTAAAAGGTGAAGCTCCTGCTGTGGACAATTGTGTGTGGACACGGCTGAACACCCTTTGAGATAACAAAACTGATTTTTTAACCCTTAAGGGTACGGTGAGCTCCCCCGTCCTTCAACCCCCCCCCACCCCCCCCCCCCCCCCCCCCCCCCGAACATACCGTCCAAAATATTTTCCTCATACACCGTAATGTACTGATCTCGGTCCAGCCGAGTGTGCTCGTGGAAAAATCCCAGAAGATGCATTATCTCGTGGGCAATCGTTCCCCTGAATTGACACCCACTTCCTAAAATGATCGTTTGAGTGTCTTGCTGGTGTCCTATCAAGGAGCTGCAACTGTAAAGAAAACATATTAATGTATTTTAAATTAGTAGAACTATGTCTTGCTTTGAAGCTCTATTAAAGGAACTCAGTCACGGAGTTTTGAGTTACAAAAGTTTCCTCTAAATTGAAGGAAGGAAACCTAAAAATATTAGTTTATGTATAAGGTGAAAAAAACCCATAAAGGAACAAGGATGGCTAAGGATGAGAAAGATTAACACGAATTACAAACGAAGAACTTGACACTGAGATGAGCAAGCCATTACAAAGTTCCTTTGAGTGGTCACTGGGAAAGTGGGTGTCTGGATCGAGCGGCCCGTGTTCGAGCGGCGGGGACATTGCGTTGTCTTCTTGGCAGGACACTTAACTCGCACAGTGCCTCACTCCACCCAGGTGTACAAATGAATGGGTGCCAGCGAATTTAATGCTGAGGGTAACCTTGTGATGGACTAACATCCCATCCAGGGGGGGGGGAGTAGAAATATTCCAGCTGATTGCTGGATTCCGGAATAAGCTCGGGGCCACTTAACTCGTATTTATTCTTATTCTTGCATGCTTTTTATTGATTTTAACACCTTTTTTAACATTTTCATACTTCACATAATTTTACTTCTCTGTTTTATATTTTTATATTTATTAATTTTTTTTTGGCTCGTATGCAGACTTAACCTTTACCTTAATTTCCTTTGGTCGAGACTTACCCACTTCCGGCGATGAACGTTACTTCATGATTACCTTCAGTTCCTTCAACCAAATTAATGCAGGTGTCTTGTGATAACTGGTGGATGACAGTTTTTGCCCATTTTTGTGCATCGGAATTCAAACTGCTGTCTTTAAATATAAACAAATATCGTGTCAGCATTGAAGTCTCGGAAAACGTCTTTTAAAACAGATGGCGGCTCGAGGCCGGGTTTTTGTAGGCTGATATATGTTTGGCGGGCGGCTAATAGAATAACCACAAGCGAAGTCAACTATAAACCGAAGGAGATCGTTATCTAATGTAATGGTATTGGTTCCGCTTTTCCAGAAATCTATTAAATACGTACAGAATATATACAATATCATTTCAGAAAACTTCATTTCACAAAAACGCCGTACATAAATTCCTCAAATGTAACTTCTAAAATTCGCTCCTTTCTTTTTTACCCTGGGTAAACACGGCAACGGACAACGACTCGGGAAAGCTTAGGTTTATTTTGAAACTAAACATTTATAGATTTTATTCGCACTATTTTTTACTAGCCTAAAAGCATTCTCACACATTTATTTAAGATTTTGTACGTACGCAAAGTCACGCCAGTTGTGCGGGCCGCTGCGGTAAATTCTATTTCTTTTTAATTACCGAAATAATAGGAGATGTCGACACTGCCACTACTGCTTATTGGCCAACGGTATGTGTTGGATACCGAGCCTCGTTTGCTGTTTTTGTTTTCGTCAATGCGAGACTCGCGGTAGTTGTTGTCCTGGGCAGGAGCTGCAACAAAGAATAATTCTGTATTGTTAACAGATATAAAGGAGCCTGCAAAACATAAAAATCATTTGGAACACGAAAGATTCGTGGTTAGTTTTGAATCTCGTAACCAGATCTATCCAGTATTTTAAACTAAGCCACCAAGTTCTCAAACTCGTTAACAATTCATTCATGTATAAACAAAGGAAATTATGTCATAGTCGTGACGGTGCTTGGATATATGAACTTTATAGAATAAGCATAGATTGTTAAGATTTTATTTATCCGTTTTCTCCTTAGTTCTAGTTTCGATTGAGAAGATATATCAAGCACTCAAGACAGTGTTTGAACACACCTCGAAGTTCGTCAAATATACTCCGCTGTACGTCGTATATATTTTCAACTCTGTTCTCGATGTCTGAAATGTGATCGAACACAGTCTTTCGTATTTAATTGATATATTACTAAAATACCCGTTATAGAATCACATATTTCCTTTACGGTTCTTACCTCGTTTAGCTGAGATGGTCTCCAGTGGATAAACTTCCTCTCTATCTGGAGCAGGTAATACGTGTCCCCGCCTGTTTAGAAAATGGCTGATTGCTTTTTCGCGAGCTTGGATGTTCTCTACCTCACTGCGCTTGGACCCGGAAGGTTTGTCTTCCACTGGATACTCTTCGATCGGGGGTTCATCATCAGCAGAGTTCATGCCTTGTGGGAAAATACACCACAAGTAAGATGGCCGTAAAATAATCTCATTGTTTCCTAAAATAGCAATACAAAGCTGGTGTGCAGGCAAACCTAATTTCAAAAATAGCGTCCAGGCTGTCGTTAAATGCCGTAAAAAGCCACACTAAGGCCTCTATTAGGCGTATTTCTCTGTAAGATCCGATTTTAAGGTGGGTGTAACCGAGAGCGAGGGAGAGTTACTAGAAAGGAGTTGTCTATTTCAATTTTTTGGAGAAAGAGATGAGTCGATAAGTGGATTTGATACTGCTATAAATCCTTTTTCTTTTACTTTGTTTATTTTATTTCAAATAACAAGAGATGAAGAGACTGTCTTAGGTTTTTAAGACCAGATGATAGACAAATAGCTTTAAAACACAGTCACCTCAACATAGTTGTTTTCTCGTTCACAATTTGTCTTAATTTCTCACGCTAGGAAGATAGTGAACAAATGATCTGACAGGGGTGGCGTGGGGATTATTATTAGAGAGCTGGGTTTAATCTCTCAATGCCATCTGCATTTCTCTCCTATGTACTGGATCAGTCCTTGAGTAGGAGTTCCGGAAAATTATTTTAAATTCATACAAGGTTTCTCATGTCAACGAGATTTAATTTCCTTGAAGTAATGTTTTATTCCTGCATGAAATATGGAGTGTTATAATCCATCAATTAATTATTTTCGGTCGTGCGCAATTGGTTTAGACACGTCACGTGAGTGATATTCAAAGGTATTAAAGGGACGGAAGCTATTTGACATAGGGTTCATTTATTTTGAGCCAATGTATCCCTTTATTTAAAAATGGCACACTGATGTCTAGACCCAGCTCACCGCGTTTGTCGGTTTCCAGTGGATAAGTGTCTTTGCCGGGTGGGAAATCAACAGTAGAGTCCATACCTTGTGGAGAAATATTTTATGTCAGTTTCTTATCCTCAGGCATAAATGTGTTACTTGCTGTCCTTTACTCAGCTATAAAAAAGTATTTATTTAAAAGTTCCACGAAAGGCCAAACTGATCATGAACCACAGCAAACCAAAGGAGAAACAAATGAAGTAGCAACGAAGTTTCAACTGACAGAAAAATTATAACGAACAAATTAACAGTTAAATATAAAAATTAGAATCTGTACATTGCCCGGTACAATTTATCAGGCTATCTACAGTAGATTACAGAGACAGGAAACGTTTTTGTCGCACTCAGTATCGTCCAACGAATATAGTTCTGGAAATTTTTTTATCTTTTCAGTCTGAGGCACCGTAAATGACATTGCACAGAGTGTGAAAATAATTATATTAGGTAATTTGTCACTTCAATTTTGACGCCTTGTAATATTGTTTGGGGGCATGTAGAGTTCAGATGATATAAAACCAAGTGGACTAAAATTAATTTAATGTTTCGTAGGTGTTGTTTTGATTAATCTGCTGTGTTGTTTACCTTACTAAGAGGCTATTTTATTCGTATCAAGGTGACTTTGTAGCCGAACTGAAGATTTTAAAATTTTGATGTTATTATAGTATTTTTTTTACAATATAACGCCCGTCAAAGTTAGTTAAGGATGCTTAAAATTACGGCTTCCAGCACTTTCCAAGGTTTAAATTTTGATGGATATCAAGAAACAGCCCCATCATTGGTGAATACGTTCTTGTCATGTTTGTGATACAATAGGTTACCATAGCAACACTATAATCTGCTAAAAATACCCTTAAAATTTACCTTTGACTGTTAAGAACTCAAAATCGAGCTCGGCAAACCCCATGTTTTATTACCAAATTTTGCTGAGCAGGATAAGACACAACTTTTGCCAAAGTTTTAAAAAAACACATGTACATGGGGTTCAGAGCCACCTTAAATTTTCTGTGTTTTCTTTCCTTCGCTTTGCGTTTCTCCGCGTTGACAGTGTTGCCTGATGTTGAAATATCTCACAGTACTTGTGTCGATCGAGTTTTTAAGTGGCGCTAATCGTCCTCAAAACATGCAAAGACCATTGCGTGGCAGCAATACCATGGTTCAGTCAGTATATTTTGGGAAGTGAATATCTTTTTATTTTTTATTTTAATTTATTTGTAGAATTCTAATTGTACAAAATGCTCTCCATTTTAACGGTAACAAAACTAACCAACTACTTAAGATCGACAGAGTCTACTGTAAGAAAGAAACACTGAATGAACAATGAAAAATGTCAAGTGCAAACATTTGCTGCAATAAAAAGGACACTTTGAAGATTACGATCACGAAAAAATATCACTGAGTAATGAACATCTATTTAAGAAATTGTAAGCCAATAAGCTATTTTTTGACTTACCGTTTGGCTTCCAAGGAAACGTTAGTGCCGAAGCTAAAATCGTCATGAACACAAGCTCTTTTAAAAGAAAAGCCATAATTCTGATCTGTTGTCGTTTCAACTTAACAGAGTAAGACAAGGCAGTACAGAATGACAGTTTTGACTACGATCTCCTTAAATAATCAATTCGACGCACTGTAGGGGTCAGGAACTAATCTAAAAGAAAACACAAGTTTTATGATGCAGAGTGTTATTAAAACATCATTTGCTTTCGTAAATCACTTTCTCTTCTCTGCAAATAGCCGTTTGTAATGATCTCTTTTAATCCTTAAATTAAGGACCCCATTGGCGAAGAAGATGAATCGGTTAATGATATAAATCAGCATAGATTGACAGCATGTTATTTCAGTAAACAACAAACCTGCAGAAATTCGATAATGGAGGTAAGTGATAAGAGCGAGCTTAAGCTTCATTCGCTCATTCATATTGATGCAGGCCTTGTAAAACAAAGACAGCTAATTACATTGTCATTTTCACTTAATTCACAACTTAGAAAACCGAAGTTCTCTTCAAAGAAAGCTATTCTGAGATGATTTAAGATAACTATGTTTAAGATAACTATGTATTTCGTGCAGTTTATATCATCATCAAAGTTGAGGTCACCATGCTATAAAAATTAATAGCACGCTATAAAATACATCAGGTTTGGAAACTTCATCAATTACCAGTGGTGAACGTTGCATTTTCTCGTTATATGTGGTATTTTTGTCATTTACGTTGTAACGAAGCAAGATTACATTGTCAATGTTAATTATAATGTCAGTTTAGAAACTAATATCGGCTACGTAATTATCGCGAATCGGCTTCCACTATTCCAGCTATTCAATTGAACATCAGTTAAAGAAAGTTTTAATGTCCCATAATGACATTTTAATTAAGCCACAACGGACGGACTTGATCAGTATTTTTCAATCTGTTTTTGTATCGCGTGATTCATAAGACACCGCTGTAAAATTTACAACTTTAGCTTGTCCCGTTGTGTATTTAGTAAATTATGCAACGAATTCAACAAATGAACATTTTGTTGCTTAATACTCTTAGTATGTTTTTCTTCCCTATGTTGTTCATATGATGTTAATATAGAAAGTTTTGTTACTGTAATATCAAGGTGTGCCGCGCGCAAGGAGATTATTTGATTGATATATCATGTACCACATAGCCTTTTTACTGCTGATTCAGTCCATTGTGCAGACTGAACGTTTATTAAAATTGCTGTTATAAGAATCTTGATTGAGTAGCTAGCCACCTATGTTGAGATAAATGGTTTAAAAAGCCCCAAATGTCTAATATTCTGCTTAATGGTGGAAGAATCATTCAGGTGTGGTAAGGTGAAAAAGTTTGAGACCTTAGGAAACGCTGCTTAAGAAGGATTTGTAGAAACGATAAATACTGACCATTATCGAGCAATGCTCACGATTTCAATAGTGTTTCTTTTCGTCGGTTACGGACGATCGCCATTAAACATTTAAGGCGGGGTACACCTGTAAGCCGTATTTTGACTGTGTATTATGGTTTTAACGCAAATATCTCGTTCACGTTTCAAGCAGTCCTCAGTCTACAGAAGGCTGTTTCGCTAAGTTGACGTAATCTGGGTGTTTTCACAGGTTCGCCACAATGTGACTACTCACTTAAATGGGGGTTAACCTGAAAGCCGTATTCTGCTGAGTATTACTGTTTTAACGCAAATATCTCGTTCACGTTTCAATAAATCAAAACTCTCTGCTTAACCCATATATTAAGGTTTCGGGCTTTTTTGTTAATTTTTTTGGTGATTTGGGGGTATTTTAAGGGAAAAAATAGTTTTTCTCAAAGGGTAAGTGAAAGTTATGGAAATAAGAAATTTTGAAGATTTGATGTTGTTTCGAAATCAAGTGTAAAGTTAAACATTAGTAGACGTACAACAAACAGCTACCCATTAACCTGGGGTGCTTTTTCGGGGACGTTCAACTTTTTTTTAAACAAACTTCGTAAAATTTCACTTAAATTCACGCGCACTCCCTGGCAAGCTAATGATGACACCACCCACTTGTTTACTTACGACCCCTCTCCCAGTGGAGGTGAACCCATCACAACAAATTAGAGAAAACAAAAAACATAGCAAAACAAATAAAATTTAAGGACGCGTACATAAATATCTGTTCTGTGTTTTTCTAAACTCACTTTAGGGACTGGAAACGAGCTAAATGTTGAGGCGCCCGCAATAATAACCAGTTAGGTAAGCGGTACTTTGAAAATCCATAATGGCGGACGTGCAGAGGAGACGTGATCACAAAAAGCAAACAGCGAAATTTAAGGGAGAGTCAAGACCACGCTCAAGGAAACCTGGGAATCTACTAAATATGGGAAACAAAGAGAGAGGTTAGAGTTTTCCCTTTAAGGGAATTAAGCTGTGAATTGGCGCCTTGATCAATATGTTAAGGATCGTTTATATCGACCATGATTGCTTTATATTTTGTAGGCCACGCATTTGTGGAAAAACGGAAAAAGATAGCTCTTAGAGAGTACAAAAAGCTACTAAAGAAAACGAGGGAAGAGCGTAGACAGCTTCATTCATCAGAACACAAAGATAGACCTCTTCTGACAACTTCATCACGAGCCTCCGATGATGCTACAAGTTCTAAACAGGTTTGCATCTAAGGCCCTCGTTACCGGTCACCTCGCCACCAGGGTGTCTCGCCACCAAGCAAAGTTGAACGTTCAAATAACTTCATGTGTGCTTGCTGAACCCGAAGTTGCATGAATGTATTTGAATATGCATTGTTCGCAAAGAGTAGGGAACGTAGTTCCCGGTGTTGTGGTCTGATCTTGTTGTTCGCGTTTGCTGCATAATATAGGGCTAACCTCATTGCAGCTTGTCCCCCTTGGACGGTGTCAAAAAAAAATCAGTATGAGTATGAGTATAAGTATTGTTTGAGTGATTTATGAAACAAAACTAAGCTATTATACAAAGTTACCTGACTCTGTTATAGCTTACCAGCAGTTCAACACATTGTTCAAAATAACACAAACAGTGTGAGTTAGTTGGAAAGTTACATGTATAGTAGTAAATTTGATATAGAACTAAGCAAAGTAGAATGAATTAGTCTCTTTGGCTTGTGGTTTACTGTTATCAGATTATTGGTTTCAAGGAGACTTGTTGGTAAGCTGGTTGGTGGCGTGATGGTTTCTTGGTGGCAAGTTTGTTGGTGGCGAGGTAATGGGATACCTCAACAAGTAGCCTGCGTAGCAGTACAGGAGAGGGGGAGGTAAAGCACAGATGGAAAGAGGAGAACTGAGAAAAAAAAAGAAAGTTTGTACTGTAAAAAAACCCCCTTTGTTCATTTCTCCTTCAGTGGCAAACTCCAAAATTTCCATTGGCTAATACTTTCTAAGTAGCTTACTAAGATGGATTCGGCTCAAAGTTCGAGCAATAAGTGCTAAAAATGCTAAAAATCTACTCATAGGATGGTAACTATGCATAGGTATTGTTACCCAACTTCTGGTGTGAGTTTGTGAAAAAAGGTGTGTTCACATTAGTGTCGAGCAAGAATCATACTTGGACACCATGCTCAGGTACCAAGAGATGAATGCTTTAAGACTAGTGAGAATGATTTTTCAGCTAGCACTGGCTGTCACATCATATTTAAAGCCCAGAAATTGGTTTTCTTTGCACTGTGTAAATAATTCATATTTCCTCCAAACAGGACATAGCAAACAATCAAGGAAACTTACAGAATAGGTTACTGGGAGTGAGAAAGACAAGCCAACAGTGAGTTAAACTGAATACTACACTAATACCAAACTAACAAAACTGCACATACAGACTGTAACATAGTAAATGGTTTGAATCTAGGAGTAACTGTAGTTTGTACATGTAAAGGTCTCTGTGACAGTAGTTCTGAAAAGAACTGTTGTTGGTGAGTGATGTTTGGACATCTCTTGTTGAAAATGCCTAGTCAGCTTAGCCATGATGGTATTGGCTGAAGACTTGTGTAAAATGTGTCGTCACTCATTGGTCCAGCTATTGTACATCAAAATCGGTCCGTTTGAGGTCTATGTACTGTTAGTCACAGTTTATTAAATTGGTAATTTATTTTGACTAATTTATTTGACTAACAATGGAAAGATCGAAACTGACCAATGACTTATGTCAAACTTTACACATGTCAAGTCTTTCAGCCAATACCATCATGGCTAAACTGACTAGTCATTTTAAACAGACAAATGTCATTGTCTAACAAACACTATTCACTTGACTCTGAAGATGACTTTTGCTTGGGTTGTCTAAATGCCAGTCACCAAAAACAGTTCTTTGAATGAATGTATTATTTTTGCCATACCAAATTAGCTATTGGAAGTCAAAACCCTTTTCTACTGTCCTGATAGCTTTTGATACCAAGTCACTGGCCTGATGCGGTAACATCTGGGAAGCATCAGACTTATTAGACTGGACTGTTATGTCTGGCTAGCCTGAGATGCTACCAAATTGTACCAAACAAGTAAGACTAGGTATAAGACCAAGAGATGATTTGTATTTGTAGGACCCTATTACACACTGAAAAAAAGAAAATTGAAGAGAAGACAGAACAAAATATTTAATTTCCCTTTTTTGACTCTTTTAAAGATTCTTTTTGTCTTCCTCTAAGCAAACGAAAACCGGCCAATAAATTTACAGCAGCTGAAAGTGAATTCAAGAAACGAAAACTGGAAAAGGAGCAGCAGATTAAGGTTTGTTGTTCATCTAGAACTTGGCTATGTTCACAGACACACTAAAACTGAACTTAAAATTACAGTCAACCACTGCAAAGCAAACAGGATCAGGAGTGTTCTTGCTTCTAATGGGCAGTGCTTGTTTTGAGAGGTGTCTACTGTAGGTCATACAATAATCTTGTAGCTTCATGTAGAGGTGATTTCTGCTTTAGATGGTTTCTGCCTTAAAGGGGCTTTGTCACGGATTTTAACAGATTTTTGAACAGCCAAAATTTATATTACTAAGGGCTCAAAAACTAATGAGCCACTCCCTCTCTGCTCCATCCCCTGAATTATTTTTTACCAGTCCCTTAGAAAGATGCCTCAATGTGTCTGCATCAAGAGAAGATTAATTTTCGTTTTGGAGAGGTATCTGAATTTGTCTGCGTCAGAGAGAGATTCATCTCAAAAAGATACCTCCCATAGAGTTCTGCCTACTTTACAGAGATTTCCACTGAAGAATTCTACCTTGCAGCGGAAAAGTGTCTGTATTACTTTGCTACATGTAGCTGAATTTGTGACTGAAAACAATGATGACTGTACATACCGATAAAGAGAGAGGGAGATGTTGCTGAGAGATTTGGCTTTTTTTATACCATGCCATTGAAATACAGCCAATCAGGATACAAGAAAGCTGTTGTACATGCGACGATATTGCACCTTCCCATCGTCCGCATGTTCCATTGATTGTGTTGGTCATTGTGTTTCTATGGCATGGCAAAAATAGTTATGCTACGCTCTCTCGTGTTGTGCCGCGGAACACTTGTTTTTTTTCTCGGTATACACGCTCACATGGAGGCTCTTGTGTGTATCGAGAAAATACAAGCGACTCGTGGAATATTGCATAACTTGTACATAATGGCTTCCTGTGAT
>OMLO01000327.1_pt1 | contig 29367 bp, 31 predicted proteins | sample 1674811 | NCBI WGS metagenome assembly OMLO01 (sample SAMN06265003, study PRJEB25207) | coral metagenome | isolation source: Coral host | place: Mexico:La Bocana,Puerto Morelos, Mexico | collected 2008-11-13
TTACAATGCGCGGAGCAACGAATGTCACCCTCCAAACTCACCAAATCCTGCGCCTGCCACGCAAAATGACCACCCAAAATCTGGCAGAAATTTGCGGAAAACGGCTGAAACGTCATTTCCAATGCGGGGCCGACCATGATCCGACCATGATCCGAGCACAATCCGGGCACAAAAACGCAAACCGCAACCCGCCTTGCGAGGTTACTTTTCGAGCTCCCCAGGAGCATGTTCTATTGTAAAATACAACGTTTCGCGCCCAATCTTACATTCAAACCTTCACCAAGCGCTGCACCTGCCACGAAAGGTGACACTTGACCTTCACCAAGTACTGCACCTGCCACGAAAAGTGACACTAGAACTTCACCAAGTATTGCACCTGCCACGAAAAGTGGCACCAAGTACTGAACCTGCCACGAAAAGTAACACGCATGGTTCATCCTCGTGACATATGAGACCTCATTTACAATGCGCGGAGCAACGAATGTCACCCTCCAAACTCACCAAATCCTGCGCCTGCCACGCAAAATGACCACCCAACATCTGGCAGAAATTTGCGGAAAACAGCTGAAACGTCATTTCCACTGCGGGGCCGATCCGACCATGATCCGATCATGATCCGAGCATGATCCGACCATGATCCGACCACAATCCGAGCACAAAAACGCAAACCGCAACCCGCCTCGCAAGTGAGGTTACTTTTCGAGCTCCCCAGGAGCATGTTCTATTGTAAAATACAACGTTTCGCGCCCAATTGTACATTCAAACCTTGCACCTGCCACGAAGGTGACGCTTGACCTTCACCAAATACTGCACCTGCCACGAAAAGTGACACTTGACCTTCACCAAATACTGCACCTGCCACGAAAAGTGACACGAGAACTTCACCAAGTATTGCACCTGTCACGAAAAGTCACACTAGAACGTCACCAAGTACTGCACCTGCCACGAAAAGTGACACTAGAACTTCACCAAGTACTGCACCTGCCACGAAAAGTGAACTTGACCGTCACCAAGTACTGCACCTGCCACGAAAAGTGACACGAGAACTTCACCAAGTACTGCACCTGTCATGAAAAGTGACGCTAGAACGTCACCATGTACTGCACCTGCCACGAAAAATGACATTCTACTCTAGTCTACTTTTACTGAACTCTATACTACTGTACTCTTTACTCTACTGTACTGTACTGTAACTGACCTCTACTCTACTCTACTGTACTCTACTCTAACTCTACTGAACTCTACCGTACAGTACTGTACTGAACTGTAACTTTACTGAACTGTGACTTTACTCTACTGTGACTCTACTGAACTGTGACTTTACTTTACTGTGACTTTACTTTACTGTGACTCTACTGAACTGTGACTTTACTTTACTGTGACTTTACTTTACTGTGACTTTACTTTACTGTGACTTTACTGAACTGTAGCTTTACTGAACTGTGACTTTACTGAACTGTGACTTTACTTTACTGTAACTTTTCTTTACTGTGACATTATTTTACTGTGACTTTACTTTACTGTGACTTTACTGAACTGTGACTTTACTGAACTGTGACTCTAATGAACTGTGACTTTACTGAACTGTGACTCTACTGAACTGTGACTTTACTGAACTGTGACTTTACTTTACTGTGACTTTACTTTACTGTGATTTTACTGAACTGTAGCTTTACTGAACTGTGACTTTACTGAACTGTGACTTTACTTTACTGTGACTTTACTGAACTGCGACTTTACTGAACTGTGACTTTTCTGAACTGTAACTTTATTTTACTGTGACTTTACTGAACTGTGACTCTAATGAACTGTGACTTTACTGAACTGTGACTCTACTGGACTGTGACTTTACTGAACTGTGACTTTACTTTACTGTGACTTTACTGAACTGTGACTCTACTCAACTGTGACTTTACTGAACTGTGACTTTACTGAACTGTGACTTTACTGAACTGTGACTCTACTGAACTGTGACTTTACTTTACTGTGACTTTTCTTTACTGTGACTTTATTTTACTGTGACTTTACTTTACTGTGACTTTACTGAACTGTGACTTTACTTTAGTGAACTGTAACTTTACTGAGATGTCGTTCGTATATCGGAAGTTTCTGAGCTAAACTTCCTTTGATAAGAAAATTAGTCTGCTCGTCAGTTAATCAACAGTCAACAGTCATTCAATTAGTCAGTCAGTCAGTCAGTCAGTCAATACGTCAGTTCATCACTTAGGTAATTACCCAGTTGATCAGATAGTCAATCAGTCAATTTGTCATTTCGCTAGTTAGTCAGTTGGTCCATGTTTTTGCTCTGACATCCGTCACTCACAGCAATCAATCTCTCCTATGCATTTCCTATTCTTGAAACTTCCGCCACCGCCTTGTGCGGTATTACTGGTTCTTTAGAGTACTACAAAGTACTACTCCACTACTAGTCCAGTACTACTCTGTACTACCAAGTACTATTCTAGTACTACTCTGTACTACCAAGTACTATTCTAGCACTACTCTGTAGTACAAAGTTATTACTCCATTTCTGCAAAGAATTACTCCAGTACTACTCTGTACTACAAAGTATTATTCCAGTACTACAAAGGATTACTCCAGTACTACTCTGTACTACAAAGTATCGCTCATGATTGATCCGCCTCGCATATGAAGCGTCATTTACATTAGGGAAAGCAACAGAAGTCGCCCTCCAACTTCCCCAAATATTGCGCCCGCCGCGCAAAAATGAATCTCGTGATTGATCCGCCTGACATATGAAACGTTGCTTACAATGCGCGGAGCAAGTCAAGTCACCCTTCAGATTCACAAAGTATTGCGCCTGCCACGGAATTCTGAGTTCAAGATTTGAGCGAGAAATTGTTGAATTGTTTCCGCCAATATCCGAACAATGAAATCGTCCAGGAATTTCGCGCTCCGGCTATCTCCCAAAATGTCACGAAATGCTGCGCCTGCCACGAAAAGTCACAGTCCACCTTCACCATGCAAATATTGCCCCTGCCACGCAAAATGAATCTTATGCTTGATCCACGCCTCACCTGTGAAGAGTCATTTACAATGCGGGGAGCAACAAGACTCACCCTCCAACTTCCCCCGATATTGCGCCCGCCACGCAAAAATGAATCTCGTGATTGATCCGCCTGACATATGAAACGTTGCTTACAATGCTTCTCTTGGCATCTTTTGTCTACGCATCTATTCTGTTTCATTTTTCAAACTTCGTAATTCGAAAGTTTCTCATATCTAAACTTCCTTTGATTAATTTCTAGTTTGTTTTTAACGACTTATTCCAAACCGGACTGCGTAGTGAGTGGCTGGCATTGCGCGTCTGAAAATGGCTGGATGGATATGGAACGTTCAACTCTTTTGGCGCCTTGCTTTTAGCCACAGGAAGGTGAAGCTATTAGGAGAAGCCAGTGCCTTGGACTCACTGGCTGAGAATCCAATTGTCCTCAACAAGGTGGGGGTTTGCCTTTCACCTTGTTGATCCAAGGTTGGGCCTTGGGTGATTTCATGGTGGTCTTGTTTCCGCAACGCTGAGGACAAGACGCTAAGGAAAAAGGTGCGGAAAAGGGTATTTGAAAGCGTGTTTTGGTTGTTGCGACTGTCTGCCTAAGTAGTCGAAAAAATTTGTAGGATGCGCCGTGTCTCCATTCGGAGGTTTACAGCCTGGTTCCATCTACTTGGATGATCTTGGGGTTAGTAACTATATAGCTGACTTAGTAACTTTTAGCCAACTTATATGTAGGACTTAGCGATTTTAATTGACATAGCTAAGTAGGACTTAGGCTAGTTTTTTTTTCATCCTAAGTCAGAGATATCTCATTTAGCTATCTACGCTATCTTCGATTTACAGGAGTTAGCTCTTTGAGCTAAGTCTGACTTAGCAGATTTGCTAACTCAGCTAAGTCCACCAAAAATAGCAAATTACTACCAAAAAATGCTGTTTATTTTTTGAATATTCATTATTTTTTGATGTTGCAAGATTGGAAAAAAACATGTTACTTGGATTCTTTGTGTTTTTGATTTGTGGAAGACTGAAAAAAATGGAAGTATTTTGGAAAGCAGATTCGAGAATTCCATGAATATAAACGTTTCAAGATTTCTTTTTCTATATTGAAAACACGTGGCTTATGGCAACCAAAAACGTCATCTCAGACAGGGTATACAAGAAAAAAAATCTAGAAGCTTCATGTCTTTGTCACTCATCAAGTGTGTTTTTTGCAATATGCGCAAGACAACTCAACAAAAATCACAAGTATATATGCATGTTGCGAGCAAATATAGCTCTGCACATGCAAGGATGTTGCAGGCAAACAGGTCGAGCGCTAAGCCTGCCCTGTAAATAAAGCCTTGCCACTTGTCCATGGTGTTGACCTGGCAGCGAAACCACAGTTTGCAGAGTTGTATACTCGCAAAACTGACGCAGCAGATGTTTCAAAATCGCTGTGTAAGTCATGGCTCAAAAACAAATTGTGATTGTGATGATGTGACTATTTGAATCCACAATGTGACTATAGAGCAGTGCATGTTTTACCGCAATTGTTTTACCGCAATTTTAGTCACACAAGCCTGTTCAACCGCAAGCCTTAAGGCCCGCACATTCCGATTCAAGCATCGCTTGAACTATTTCACGTTCAACCCTGGGGGTGAAGTTCAAGTCAAACTAATTCACCTAGCTTGAAAAAACAAGCCAGTCCATTTCAACCACAGGTTGAAATTCCTGAAAAAAAAGTCATGCATGGCTCCTTTTGATTTGGGCCACAAGCTCGCCCTCAGCACAGCTGGACCTTCGGGATGGCGATGGAGAGAGGGAGAGAAATGGTTTAACATTCAATTTCCACGCCTGAGAGATATAATCTCATGGCAGCATTGCGGTTCCATCGGTTGATTCGAGTCCATCGATTCACACGAGGGACCTCAGGAGCAACTTCCTCACGAGGGACCGTATATATAGGAGCTGCTGCAACTGGGTGAAGGACATCACGTCTTGCAACTTCCTCACGGACACCACGTTTTAAGAATTCCGTCGCTTCTGTGCGGTCGAAGTAGCATTCAACAATCATGGTTTTCCTCAGTGTTTGAAGTGAAAAATTCAAAAATGCCACACAGCAGAACATAATCAACATGTCCTTATAGATTTGCCCTTTATGATTTGGCAAAGAAAAAAGTGTACGCAAATTCCACATACTGATCAAGCTGCAACTTCTGAACGCTGTCAATGATCCCGTGATGGTTCTTCGCATGCCATATTTTGATCGTCAGATGCAACTTGACAAAGGCGTTGAAAAGTACTGCCTTCTTTGCCACGTGTAGTTGATTGATAATAGCCTTAGAAGGAGTCAGGAGTGAGTCATCAGATTGAGGAATTCAAAAAAGCAAGTTATTTCATGAATATATTGAAGTCATGATATATTTTAATGGAAAGTGGAAACTCGAAAATGGAAACTTGAAAATGGAAAGGACAATGATAAAGACAAGAAACATATGCAATCCATCCTTCAAGCACCTTCGCGGATTTTTCCACGTTCACCAAAGGACCATGTTCACTCATGAACAAGGCAAACAGCGTCCAACCACTTTCCATGAAGGCTTGGTTGTTGCCAATCTCCACCAACTGACCCTTCCTGACAGGGACTGACTGACTTCCATGTACTGCAATGTTCTGTTCAATGTTTCAATTTCCAATTACTTTTAAGTCAAAGTAGATGGCACAGATAGCAAAAAGTACGTTATATTAGTGATGACAGTTAGTAAGGATCCATATCAAACAATTAAGACACCACCATCATGATTACAACTTCCTACAAGACATTGTCAATGTCAGTGCCAAGTGTCTTGATCATGTCATGGTATCGATCGTGCCACCTCTCGATCCATACAGTGGGATTGCAATCGCCTTGCTGCTGACTCATGGCTTTAAAGTGTTTCAAGCTGACGTTGCATTCGTCATCATTGAAGAGGTCCTTGTACAAAGACATGTACATCTCCGCGTTCTGGAACTTTTGTTCCATCGTAGCCATGATGCAACGAGTTTGGAAAGAGTTTGGAAAGAGCTTTGTTTGAGCCAAACCTTGGAAAAATGAAACATAAGGATAGTTTCTGTTTCCCCTTTCAAAGATTTTGCATCTCTACTGCTTCCAGATTCCAGATTTTGCATCACCTTTCAAAGATTTTGCATCACCTTTCAAAGTCTCCAGTTTCCAGATTTTGCATCTCAACTGTCACAGTGAAAAAAAAACCTGGCCTGCATCATCCTTCACATCATCCTTCATTGCTGGCAACTTTGTCCGACCTGAACGCATCCAGCATCCAACTGATTGTATGTAATGGTATACATGTTCTTTTTGCTCTCCATCTCTTTAATGTAGATATATGCCATTTCCAGTTTCTCTATATGGATGGTGCAGCATCGGTCTAAACTGGCACTTTTTTTTCCTTCGCCGCCACTTCAATGCCCAGAACTATTTCTTCTTGCTGGCTGGCTTCTTTTGTATCATCTTGCCTGCCATCCCTGATGGCTCAAACCCAAGCTTTTGCAATTCTTTGGACGCTTCAGCGGCAGCCTTCTCCTTCGCTTTCTCATGGGAGTAGCCCTTCTGCTCAAATACTTTTAGAGCTCTGTGATATGCTCTACTGTGGCAGTTCTTCCTATCCATCTTCAATCCTGACTTCTCATTCGGTTCTGTCTTCTCACTCTTGGCTTTCTTCTCTGTTTTTTCTTCCTTCTTCACATCCTTAGTTGTCTTCCCTGGTTTGGTCGTTTTCTTCTCTCCTTTTGCCTCCGATCGGGCTTCCATCGCTTTTTCAACGATGGCTTGTTGTTCTGTCAGCCCCACCTTCGGTTCGGTCAGCCCCACGTCGAATAACGCCCTGGGCTTGAGAGGGGACTCTTGCTCATGATTCTTCGTCTCATTGGAATCAGTCAAATCTTGCTTCTGCTCTTGACTGCCATCAGTCAGAGCTTTCTGCGGCTCTACAGCGCCATCAGCTATAGCCTTTTGCCTCATCTTGATGACCGTACAGTGAGTGAACAAAACACCGTTATGAAAAAGACCCGTGTATTTCAAGGAAAGTTTGTACATGATGACAAAACTTGACTAAGCAAGTTGAGACACTTCTTGTTTGGGCGAAGAGTCAGATTGATATCAGGACGGCTGCTTGCGGCGTCTGGGTTCTGGCTCTGCATGTTGCTCCACATCAGCTGACAGAACTGTGCACAAGCTTGAGCAACCATGTCTTGAGGTGACCCCGTTGACTGCCCAGGAAGGCTGGTAGCTTTGTCAGCGGCAGCATGTATTGCCAGCTTACCTGAGATGAGCTCCTACCATTTAATGTCATCAAAGGAAAACATAATCCACGTGGATATGTGTCTTTTTAACATTGGAAAATTCCGTATAGAAGTGAAAAACTAACTTGGTACAAGACAAGGCGCTGCTCTTGCGGCAAGGTAGGTCCATGGCAGCCATCCCCATCATCTTTGCTGGAGGATCTGCTTCATATGCTTTTCGTAGTGTGTCTGGCAGGTCTCCAGGCAAAGATGGGTATTTATCGATCCAAGGAGTGGGGTGTGAATGTCTTTTCGCACTACTCCGCAACATCCTTTTCAGCTCTGTCATCATGGGAAGTTTCTCTTGGGCGGCAAGTTCCAAACCTGCAGACACTCCTGCACCAAGAATACTCTTGAAGGACTTTTCGTCGGGCTTGAACAACCCAATTGCAATAGCCCTGGAGGAAAGAACTTCCAACTTCATGTACTTGTTCACCGCAGGGTCTGCTAGTTTCTCACTGTCAGCAATAGAAAGGTATCCCATGAAATTCTCCATAGTCTGGTGCTTTGGTGACAAAGGACCACGTGCAGTTGTACTGCTTGCCACGCAGCCAGCTGTAATAGCTGAAGAGATATCTCCTTTTTGGATATCTGTCCATGGTCCTGACAAAACCAATTCTTGAAGCTCAGCGGATTGAGCAGGCTGTAGTGAGCCGAGGACATTGATCCGATTTTTCACCGCAATTGCCTGTGCTTGAATCGCAGCTGACATGTCGAAGGAAGTGCCCTCTAACGATGTCTGCTGTTGTTTGACGAGCTTCGAGATGTGGCTCACATCATCTTTCACTTGCTGGAAGAGGCTCGTCATGTGTCAAGATTCACACCTGACTGCTTATATCGATCCAAGAATGGCTGCGACAGAAATATAAGGTCACCTGAAGGCAGTGCGTCAGCGAGTCATGTGTTCATCGCAAACTCTGCTATAGACGCAACATATAGTCACCTACACATGCAAACAGTGTTTGCGAGTCAATGCTCTGCAACACAGCCACTGCGAACATCATGAACAGTCATGAACATTGTCAACTGTTCTGCGGTGGCATGCTTGTCAGGTGAAGTTGAACGAACCAGACTCATTCCCACTCATGCTTGTCCCAATTGCACACCTGTGCAGCTGCAGCAGCCAAGGATATTCACAGCCTGAGTGGCGGTGAGGCTCTATATAGTGTTCAGCCATGCAGAGATATCCGAAATGCTTATAATTCATCATTGGCAAAAGAAATCTCTGACTGGTATAATGAACATATGTGCATGTTTTCTAAATCATCATTCGTTTCCAGACTAAAGGAGTGCAAATCAACTTGAATGCTGCCTTTTTTGTCAAACTCAGCTTGTGGTGAGAGGATGGGTACACAGAGACACTTGCAGCCGGTAAGAGATACCCAAAGCATTGCATTCTAATGAGAATTTCCAAAGCTCAAAATGTCAGGAGCCATATAGATCTCCATGGTGGTCTAAGGCACCACAAGGTAACGATCGTTTTCATCCAGCCGGTGACAAAAAGTTCTCCAAATATACCTTGCAATTTGAGTTTGCAATGAATATCATGAAGCCAACAGCAAAACAAAGCTAAAAGAATTGAACTGATTGTTTTAAAACACAGAGATGTACATAAAGTTGTATGCTTTCTTATGGCAAAACAAGTTTCTTAGTTTCTGCAAATCGGGATCCATCACCTGCTTTGAACATATTGTTGCCCAGCCCATGCCAAGGGGTGATTATGCTGTAGACAGTACCGTTTGGAAGTTGAAGGTGAAGGACCACCTCTGCCACACAATCCGACCCATCCAGTTCCAGAAGAACAACATCGCCCGAATATACGGTGAGACCGTTCACATTGGCTCCACTGCTCGACACAACATCCATGGTTCCCCAGACCTCCAAGACTGTGTCCTTCAGATGTTTCTTGCATGGTTGGGGGTTTATCAAAACCACTGATAAGGGGCTGAAAGATGACAATGCGTTGAAGCATGTTTGGGTCACTTCTCGAAGCACAGATTCTTCAAACCAAGCACCAGCATTGGCCAGGTTGTTGGCCCACATCTTGAGTTGTTTGTGCTTTCGTTCGTGGGTCCAACAAGAGATCAAAGTGCCGTGTTTCCTGAATAATTCTGGCAAGTGAATCGAATAGTGACATTTCGGAAAAAACTCATCACCACCAAACGCAGCAATGTAAGCTTCCAAATGCCTGACAATCAAATCACCAAGCCTTGAATGATCAACCTTCCCATCTTTCCCAATGGAGACCAGCAAGTCCAAGACACCACACAACAGCAAAAATGAGTGGGCCACGCCATCATTCATCCTGCCGCGTTTCTCCATGACTGCTATCCGCAGCAAAGGGTACATGCACAAAGCTTCGGATGCAGACGGCTTCCAAGCCTCTTTGGACTTTGATTTTTCAAAGGTCTGAATCGCGGCCTTCATGTTAGATGATTGGAATTTTGGGCCCGTGAAGGTTTTCAGGAATGCAACAAGAGCTACATGGCCAAAGCCAGCTTCCGCCAAGTGGGGCATCACAAGCCCAAAATGGGCTTGAAACACGCCATTCACAAGGTAAACATGAAGCCAGTCGTACATGGTATGGGATATGGGTTTCAAATGGCAGCTTGGAGAAAACAATACCCCCTCTGAACAGAAGTTTATACCCAGCGACTGCTCCAAAGTCTCGAATTCCTTCTTGTTTCTTCTAGCCTTCTCTGTGGTCAACAACAAAGCTGCGTTTGCAAAGTCTGCATCAGATCGACACTTGATCTTAGATAGGTCGGTGCAGGTGTGGGGTTGCAAGTGGCCAGTCTCATCGTGATCGGCCAAAGTCGACCTGGCCTGCACAACGTTCCAACAGAAAATGCAAGGGATCGTGCCGCTTGCGCCTTTGACAGCGTACATCGATTTGAGTGCTCCTTCGTCCCCCACCAGGACGCTCACTGATCCAAACAAGAATTCTCTCCCAGAAAGAAATGTCAACAATACGCCAGATTTAAAACGGTCGAAGAGAGCCACCACCTCTCGGGTGAGTGCGCTTAGGCCCCCATCCAATAAGTTGACTTTGTTGGATCGTAGACAACATGTTGTGAACCACAGGTCTTCCCTACAAAGGCCAGCTTGGCCATAATCTTTGATGCTCCAGTAAAATGCGTGGAATTTACCTGGAGGAGGCAAACATGACATCCCACAAAAACCTGGAGTAGTATCAACTCTTGGGAATATGAATGTCTTACAAAAGAAGAACTTAACATATGAAAGAAACACTATTTACTTTGCACATAGCATCAAAGGTACGTCTATTCTCAGGTTTCAATGAATTCCCGGGTGAAACTTCGTCCGAGTAGAGTGCCAAAGAATAGGGATCAGCTTCTGTGCAAGGTTTCTTTCGCAGGTGTTCTGCAAGAAAGTCTGCGAACCCTGTGCAAACAGAGCAGCAATGCCAAAGAAATGCTGCTGGGTCCACGAATGTAACGCTCATTTTGCCTGTAAGGATCGTTTGAAAGCACAGAGCACTGAACTAAGTCCTCTAAAGATCATTATTAAAAAAAACACTGTGTGCATCAACCGTGCCTTCACCACTGGCAAGCTTCAACTCCCGTTCGATCATCAAAGGGCCCAAAGGGGTCACAATCTTCATCTCAGCATCTCTGGCTCTTTTCACGGAGGACCTGCTCGTGGTCTCTGGTAATTCTGGCAACTCATTCAGCTCCTTCAGCAAGCTGCTCAATGCAGCTTGGCTGATGAACTTCTTGCGACCCAAATTCGCCAAGCTCATGGCCAAACAAGTGTTGGTAATCCAGCAAGGTCAAACACAAAGTCTTAGTTTCTGAAAGCTGAAGCAAATGTCAGACTAGCGATGATATTTTCCATAGTCCAGCCATTTCAAGAACTAGGAGTGATCAACTACTATAAAAGTGTTTTTCTTATTGAACCAGTTGGTGTTTGTTTGTTAATCAGTTCAACGCCTCAACTATACAGACTGATCTGCTTCAAGTGTTGCGAGATGAAGAAATTCGTCTCTGCACACCAGCGTTTGCGAGCATAACTCTCTCTGCAACGCAGTTGTATTTCTTGGTTGTGTTTCGCACTTGCACAAGTGACACTCGATCTGGCTCCGACGCACCTCCAGGATCAGCTGGCACCAATGGCCTGCAGGGCTGGTGAATGTGCAATGACACACGAAGTATAATGAGATGGATACAGAAAGTATATGACCATCCAAACAAACATGACAGCATCACACCACACAAGATTTCCAATCTAATCTAAACGTATACCCTGGCCAATCCAATTCACATAAGCTGCATGATGACTTTATTTTTCACACTGCGGCTCACATCAGCAAGTATGTGTCAAAAACTGGACTTTCTGGCCGTCCAAAACTGCCTATGCCAATCAATGCACTGGCTTCATTTTGTTCGTCAAATTGACAAGATGGCCAGGAGTCTTCTTCATGATCTTTGCTTTGGGCTTTACATTCTTGACCTTGGGGGACCACACGGCTACATGCTTAGACAATGGCTCAAGGTCCTGTCCCACCAGCAGAATCTGATGCGCAGGTGACAGATCATCCTCCAGTGTGTCACGAAGCTTCTCCAACAGATTCTTGACGTACACTGGCTCGTTCATGTAGAAGATGTAAGTGTCAATGGGGTTTCCACTCATCTTGAAGCAGTGGAAATGAAGCATGTCATCTCTCACTTCCCACTGCACCTGAACCACCATACTCACCTTCTCCTTTGGAAACACAAACATATTCATGCGCGATCCAATGGAGCCTGCAAAGAGATGACGGTTGCCCTCAGTGCTCAAGACATGAGTGAATTTGAAACACGGATATCCATCACCCAGGACCAGGAAGGCTGGCACCGGTTCGTTGTGATGAGCACCAAGAAGTGGGTCCTGAAGCCTTTCAACCTGTTTCCTTGGTAACGACATCCAGTCTCCTTCAGGAATACAGACTTCTAGTACTCCTTCTCCGTTCATCTTCAAACACTCATGGGTCTCATTGGAGGGCACTGTGACGTAGCACCATACGTGGGTTTCGAGGTTCAAAGGCGCCATTTCAAGATCGGAATATCAGATGTATCACCGCTAAGATTAAACAATTTGATGATGTTGAGCAAAGCTGCGGTGTGAACTGCAGTAATCAAGCGCGAACAAACCATTCACTGCTTGTTATGTGATTGCGACAAACCAGTCTGCAATCGTGCATGTTGCGAGTGTGGCTCCACTCTGCACATGTTAAGATGGTCACTGCTTAAAGGAATCATATATATTCAGACAAATGAATCAATCAACATTCACCGATGCAGTCAAGAGAATGTACATTGCTTACATCAACACCCCAGCGGCAAGCCTGAAGCAAAGTGTTGGACTCGTTTGACCTGGCATCTCAGTTTGCAGAGCTGCGCTCGCAAAACTGACACAGCAGATGTTGGTGGGAAAATCGCTGTGTGCATCATGGTTCAAAGATGTGGGTGGAAAGATCACACATTACCGCCATGGAGTTTTCTTGGGGCAAACAGTGAAACTCTGCAGCAGTTGGCGCTTGCAAGTTTTTTGTCATATTCCACAAATGTCTGTTTGCATATGGTAAGCTGCAACTGCAACACACCTATAGGAATTATGGTGCAACACATTCATTGATGTGACGTGCATGTGCACTGTCACTAAAGACACCATACAGAGGCATCAATCACATGAAGAGTTTTGGTCAAATTGCGCGGTTCGAACAATTTCTTTGGCCCTATACATAGCACGTTCCCACTCTCTCTTGGCACTTGTCACATCGAGGGCTGCAATTGCCTTGGCAGATTGGCTGAAAAGACTGGGGTGCAGGATTGCTTCATTGAGCAAGTACGGAATGGGTGATATATATGAATGGATGCATCACAGCCGTATTGAACTCGAGTTACATCTTCTACCACATCAAGCCCGAGGTGAGCATATCTTGCTTTGAAGTTTGCCAGCAATCGCTCCCGCTTGAATATGCGACGGCCATTTGGGTAAGTGAGTTCCATTATACCCTTCAAGGTTGCGTTTCTCCAAAATCAAAACGGCTGCAGAAGCAACTCTATAGATCAGTAGTTGGCCTTTTGAGGCTGAAACCAAATGTTCCCAACACAAATCGAATGATTGTTTCAGCTATCATTCATCGTCAAAAGAGATTCAAAAAGAGATTCAGAAATGCCTTTTGGCCAGTGCGGTCCCACCATCCTGTGATCCACCTGCACTTCTTCGAAGATGGTCTTTGGACCTCAGAAAGCAAAGGCTGAATATGCCAAAACTGTTGATCAACAAAAAAATCTTGCAAAAAATATTGATCAACAAAAAAGACATTGCAAAAATTGTTGATCAACAAAAAAATCAAAAAAAATGGAAAAATGTTGATCAACAAAAAATGCAGTGCAAAAATTGTTGATCAACAAAAAATCCTTGCAAAAAATGTTGATCAACAAAAGTTGCAAAATTGAATATTTAATTCTTCCCAAAAAACATGTCTCCACAGGGGGGAACTCTCGCAAAATTTTTCCGGCACCCTAAACCCTAAACCACTAACATTTCTATTTGGAAGTTGAATTTCATGAAAATTCGATGTTGGATTGTATGCAAAACCCTGGGAATTTGCAATGGTTGGCAAACTGAAAAAAACCAATCTAACAAGAGTATCAAAAACAACTAATTTGTACTTAGTGCATTTGGGGAAAAAACCACTCACTCCACACCTTTTTTTCTCAACCCTGGTCTGGTCGGGGAGGAATCTGTACGTTTTGAAAATACTATACCACCGCTTACAGACCATTGTATATGTGTAATGTGTTTCTTTCATGGCTGGTTATATTGGTTGAAGTGCTTCCTTTGGAAAAGGCAGCTGAACACCATAAGGTGAGTTACTAATTACGTGGTCCGTAGGCGCATGGGCGAGGCCACTGCGGACATGTAGCCATCTCTAGCTGTCAATTTCGACGTGGTAGTTGAACGGCATGTGGGATGTAGCTGGGTGATTTTCGAGAATGTTGGTGGTAATATCTTACAACTGTTTTGACATCATTTCATATCATTTCTTTATAAATCAACGAGCCCATCCCAGAAACCGTTCAACCACCGACGTTTGGAATGCAGATCCACCTGTGGTGCACTTATTGGCATCCACTTGTCTTTTGTTGAAATCTCACAAGTTGAACTTTAAAGTATCATGAAAGGTGGATCCACAGCCCCCACTGCAGCATCACCTCCAGAACTGCGCAGAGGTCCAGAGGTTCATTGACCAAACGCACACATCACATGTGTGACGCCTTAATTGAGTCTGGTGCCACAAGTATGGTGCCTTCACTATGGCGCCTTTATAATAGTATGGTGCCTTTACTTACAACGCCTTTTTTACTTAGCGCCTGTATTTTTGATCGTCAACTTTCCTATCATACCTGTGGCTCCGTACCATGCCCGGTGCCAACTGCATATGTTCAGCTGGGGTCAATTCCCAGCCACGAAAGCCGAATGGCCATTTGGAAGAGCTGCAATGATCAGGGCCCTTTATTCGGCCCATCAACAGGCCTTTGTTCCTAACTGTGTATACCACATTCTTCAGCTCATCCGGCTTCCAAGCTGTCTAATGCGGTGAGACGACCCTATAGCAGCTCTTATTCGATATACCGTACCGCCCAAGGTGTAAAGTCACTCATCATCTTCACTTAACTGCACTTAACTTCATCTAAGTTCTATAGTTATTTAAGTTATATATATAACTCGTAATTTTACACCTTGTTAGGTAGCTTCTGCAGGGCATTCCTCACAACGTCCAGTGCTTGCGATGCCACTGCCGGGGGTGGAGGTTGCCGCTGCCGCTGCACTTTTGAGCCCGCTCTGACCCTTGACTTGCCCTTCAGGCCACCACCCGGCCTGAGTTGCAGCAAGACGTGTACGGGTTGAACATGTGGCAATGCTGAAAGAGGATAACGTTGGAAAACATTGAATGATGTTGTGGCAATTGACCTAACTGAAAGAGGATAAAAACGTGACAATGATTCTTTGGATGGTTTTTTGATGACATCTATGAAAGAACCCATTCACTCACCCCTGGCATGCAGCCATGTTGCTGGTGGAACACACCACGTACATCGATGAATCCCATGCCGTGAGGAAGATAGAATCCGCCTTTGCCATCACTTCGTAGCGGCCCACCTCCTTTGCCATCGCCATCTGCGATGGCGTTCCATCCCCTGTTCCCTTCATACCATCCTCCCCATCCTCCTCCTCCTCCTTCATTCTTCTTATCCCATCCTCCTCCATCATTCTTATCCCATCCTCCTCCATCATTCTTATCCCATCCTCCTCCATCATTCTTACTCCATCCTCCTCCATCATTCTTCCACTGTTCATCTTGCTTCCATCCTCCTCCATCATTCGTCCTTCCTCCATCTTGCTTCCATCCTCCTCCATCTTTCTTCCATCCTCCTCCATCTTTCTTCCATCCTCCTTCATCTTTCTTCCATCCTCCATCTTTCCTCCATCCTCCATCATTCTTCTTTCCTCCATCATTCTTCCATCCTCCTCCATCTTTCTTCCATCCTCCTCCATCTTTCTTCCATCCTCCTCCATCAGTCTTCCATCGGTTTCTTTGGTCCGTGGTCTTCACATCTTTCTGCCATCCTCCTCCGTCTCTTGATCCAGAGCTCTGCCCGCCGGGGTTTCCTGCAGGCACTGCAGGTGGTTTCGGCAGCCCCCACTTTCCACCTACCCAGTCTTTCTCCTTCTGCTCGTGGGCCTTCTTCCACCACATGTTCGGACCTGCACCACGGTCCTTACCAGACCCTTTCTTTGTCTTGGCCACGGTCTGCTTCACCAACGACTGCAGGCGGCCTTCCTTCTTCTTTGCCATCCTCTCCGCAGCCACTTTCTTCTTCATCTTCTCCAGAAAGGTCTGGCCGAGCTTCTTCTTCATCTTCTCCTTCAATCTATCCTGCTGGTCTTTCTCTTCGTCCTTCTCCAATGGAACCTCTTCCACGTCCATCTCCAGCGCAGGTAAGGGAGTGTTTCGACCGAAGTCGAACTCCCAGACCCGGACCGCGGCATTGGCCCTGGCCCATTTTTCTTCATCTTCAACAAACTCCTGTCTTCGGAGAGATCCATCCTGTCCTTCAATGATCTTGACAAAGATCCCAGCCGGTGCACTATAGTAGTGCACCGTCTCCCCCTCAGGGGACTCCTCCTCGGCCTCCTCCTCGTCTTCGTTTGCCAGATCCACCACGGCTTCGGTGTCTTTATGTTCTTCGGTTTCTTGCCTCAGGTGGATCCCATGGGATCCACCTTCTTCATCACCTTCTTGCCATTCTTCTTGCCATGTCTCGGCCCATGGAAGAACCTCATCCACCACTTCCATTGGCTCGGCCCATGGAAGAGCTTCATCCTCCACCACTTCCTTGGCAGTGGGCACCATGGCTCCCTGCACTAATGGCGTGCTGTTCAGCCCTGTGTTGAAACAGTGATCGTGATTGCTTGACACCTGTGTTGACACCTGTGATTGATCGTGATTGTTGAAACGTGATTGATTGAAACAGTGTTTAAATGAAACTAGCAGACACATGCATGGGCCATCACCTGTATACATATGTGAGCGCATAGCGCCGTCCGCTGTCAAGAAAACCATAGGTTGTCTATATGTTGATTGAGCCATGAGCCAAGCGACCGGCGTAGGCGTGAGCAGGCTGAACCATGACAACATCACTTTGGAGGATCTGCCATGAAGCGACTGATGATTCAATATAGACTTCAACTTCATGAAGTGAATGATGTTTTCTTCAACTTGTCAAGTGCATGCACCCTCCCTGGTTCATCACTGAGTGGCCCAGACTGTGCTTGAAGATCCAGCTGCAGCAAGGAACTCTTGGTCCAACCTCAGCGCATGGGCACCAACCAGTTTGCAGAGCGCATGCGCTCGCAAAACTGCCACAGCAGATCCATATTTGTATGATCGCTGTGTTTCTGACCACGAGTACTTTGAATTCAGTTCTGTTTGTCAAAGCCATCAAGCCATTCTGAAAGACATGTTATACAAGAAGTGGCATCAACGTTGTTCACACACGAAGCTTCTCGAGATTGACGAACAACATGTTATAAAAGAAACAAGAACAGTCTTCTAGCTGTGTGACGACAGGAAGAACACAAGCTGCTATATCCACAAACACACCCATATATGTGCCCTCACTAGGTGCACGACGACAGGAACCATTAAACAACACGCATCCTGTAAATTGGCAGAGTTGTCAGGCAGGTCAAGTTGATGATTTGAGTTCAAATCAAACCATGTATGTTTTGAAATGTGCTGGTTCCAATTGTTGCATGTGAAATCACACTTCACAAGTCAAATTGTTCGTCCAAATTTCATTCAACGGCTTTTGTTTTCTAACCCAGCAACGTCTCTATAGATGATGTTCTAACGCACATCATGTTGGAGATCTGCCCATGCCGGCGAAGTCTTCTGCCAGAGTCTCCTTCTTGGAGCTCCTGTGTACTCTGGGTCTATGGCACGATCCCAATCATAGGCAGGCTGGCTGCTGCCTGAGAAAATGAGCTCAATGTGCTGAGATACAAACATCTTTTGTTCGTTCACAAGTATTTCCTTGAAAGCTCGGTTCAACTGCCTGTACAAAAGTATGCGATTGTCAGGGAATCGAATTGTACACACAGGCTCACCGCTGAGAGAGGTAGTGGAAAAAAGAATGCTTCGATCCTTCGGATTCCACTCTGCCCACAGTGTCAGTGCCTTGATGCCTGACATTGTTGACATGGTTCTTGACGCTGGACCAAAGGTTTTCTTTGAACAACTAATACAAAAAGTCTACACTAAGACAAACAACTGAGTCTTTATCAAGGTAATGCTAAGGTGCTTAGATGAACCAGTCTTATCACCACAAAGGGAGGCTCACCAAATCCTTCTGCGTGGGGAGGGTAAAGCTGGTGGGCTTCGCGGTACAACCACACATTGTCACCGATTTTGAAGTGAAGATCAGCTCTGGTTCCTTACAGACAACTCTGAAACAATGCTGTTTGTCAAGGGTGCATCCTTGAAACCATCAATTTGCAGGCCTACATCAAAACAACATATATATATGTGTTTGCCACAAATCAACAGGTTGCATTCCAGTCACTGTATTGATGTCCGCATGGAATAAATACGAACTCAGGCATCTCTTCAGGTGGCTCATCATAAATTGCATGGGCATCAGACACAGGCTTCCAGTGTTGGTTCTGAGGAACCATATCCCTCCCATGGATACACCAAGCATACTCAAGACCATATCCCATACTTAGTAGGATAAATTGCAGCGATTCTTGAACATCATCTGCTGCGGCAGTTTTGCGAGTACACATGCACTCTGCAAACTGCTGAAGTGAAGAAAAGGGTCAGACATGACATATCATGCTTCGTTTTGATGTCAAGCATGGCAGACTGCAAGTTTCACTCTGCTATATTTAAATGCATTCGTGATCTAGGTGCGTGACTAAATAGTATTGAATGAATGCAGCAATACAGCGTGCGCGATCAATGAATCAAGTCTTGCGCAAAGAAAGTGACTGTTCAATGATTCTTCAAATGCGTGTGTGAGTAAAATGTTTGCTGGTGCAATCTTCAGCACGTTTTCTCCAATGGTTTGTACGTCGATTCTACTCCTCAGGGTCCTGCGACTCCTGTACATCACCTACATTTTGCAGTGCGTGTGTCTTCCTAGGTTTTCTTTTCGGTGACCTAAATGGCTGAAATCTCCTTCGACGTTTTTTGCTTGGAGACTTCGCCTCAGCTTGGCCATCAGTATCGACATCAACCTTCTTGCCATCGCCTTCAGCAATCGCTTCCCGCTGCATTGCCAGTGACAAGTAGTCAAGAATGTCCGGGCGCAGCTCCATGTACAGCGGCGATTTGAGACCCCACATGCAGATTGCCTGACAGGGGATCTTGCTGAGTATTAATTATCCATGTTATTTACACGGCAAGGACATATACATGAAGAGGCAATATTTTAACAGTAATCGCGCAATTTGTTTTACACATATGTTTCTGCAACATGGCACCTTCTGTGGGCCAGCGACTTTATCATCACGCTTGATTTCTGGAAGCATGATATCGACTGTCTGACTGACAGTATATCGGTGATCATCCGTGGGGCATGACTTCCCTTGCTCCCATTTGTCACCGGGTGCAGCAGCTGCCTCTTTCATCATCTTGATATATGCCTCAGTGCAGGCATCATTCCTGAGTTTGACAATGGCATCATAGGCCTCAGAATTCAAGAGGTGTGGAACTTTCGACGAGCGAAGTTCAAGTCCTTTTCCTGTCAATGCCATGACAACTTGGCGATCAAACTTTTCGAATTTGAAGAAACACTTTCCATCACACTCTTTTACTTGAGGTAACCATGGCTTTTTGAGATGTGACTTTGTCACTGAAACCACACGGGTGATTGTCCAATTGTCACCATCCACAGACATGGCTTGAAACAGGAGCGGTTCGCTCGAGCCGAACTTTTTTACTGGAAAAGAACAATACATCCTTGAAGGACATCCACACCTCACTGCGCACGTGTATATGTTACATTGACTATGCATGCATTGAGCATCTCAACCTCTTTCACAACTGGCAGCCATGCATTTTTTACTGCAATCACATTAAACTGATATATCATCCATGGCTCCGTTTCGCCATGTTCCATAACTCTTATACGTTGTCAACCCCATTGTGGTAACAGCAAAAAATAAAACCATCATCTTTGAGTTGTAATGAAAGATATTATTGTTCTCGCAAACAAACTGGAGCCTGAAACAAAGTGTATCCATTGATTCTTTTTCAAGTCCATATACCAATTTGAATGAGCCAATGGAGCATCCAAACAACAATCTGCGAGCTCCGGACACATACCTATGCCTCGGGCTTCTTCGCTGTAACGCGGCGCTTTACATCCCTCAGTGGCTCGATCTCCACAGGCTCAGACACTGAGGGCCTATACAGGACTAGCTGCTCGCCAAGCGCTATGTCCTTCATGTTTGTCAAGACCGGAAGTTCATTGATCTGCAACTCATTGTCTGTGAGTTCTCGCACCAACGTCATGTTGGCTTCATCCAACCGGTGCACCACCTTCAAGCACCACGCTGGAGACACGAAGGTCTTTGACATGGAAGAAGAAAGGTATACGAAATGCTTCTGGCCGTCCTACACACACATATATTGTTTCACATAAAGAAGGATCCACCAAAAGAATTAATGCATGGAAGGCATGGAAAACATTTTGTGGCTCACCACCATGTCAGTCCTTCACAGCACTGCCAATGCAGAATGGAAGTGGCCCCATGCTCTTGGACCCTTCCTCTTTGATGTCAATCTTGAGGGTAGCGATGGGAAGTTTCAACTCATCCTTCTTGAAATCCTTGAGGGCAGTCACCATTCGCGGTTTGGCGCAAATGTCAATTTTGATCTTGGATTGGACACCCATTTTGCCATGCATGGCCAACATGACCTTGGCCTTAAGTGCCTGCACCCAAAACTCATAGCTGTGCTCAGGTGTCACCTCAGACCACCCCAACAAGGGTTCTGGGACAACCTTTTCTGCCACTAGCCGCCAATCGCCTTTGAGAAAGGACTCAGCTGATACTGCTTTCAAGTCGCCGCCAACTTCAACATTCACCTGAGTGGCAGTCATCCCTTTGATGACGCCTTCAACCTTGTCAATTTTCCTTTTCACACTCATTCCCACTCCGAACCCTGCATCCACCAACATAGATGAGTTCTCAATGCGCCCCGAAGAGTCCAATGGGCGAAGCCTAAGACATGGTTGTTTTTGAAATTAACACGTGTCAGCTATAGTCACCCTCAGAATTAAAGGCTCATTGCATCTATACAGCCACCAAGAAACGATGACCCGCCATCTCCAGATGGGCGACCCTTCTTTGCCACGTTCTTGGGCTCTGCGCGGCGATGACTTTCCCATGGAGAAGCTGGAACATGAAGGCCCATGATTCGGAGATCTTCCACCAACTGACAGCCAGCATCCTCTACAGAGCCAAATCTGGGCAGCTCCTTGTGCCTTTTATCCAAAATAGCCAAGATCAAGTTGCAAGCAAACATACCCATGGCCTGCATCTTCGTCGTTGGCGTGGGATTCAGACCATCCACCAGCAACTTGCCTTCAAAGAACATTTGTTCCACGTTGGCCTTCTTCTGGTCTGGCAGGCTCATGGCCCGCTTGACATCTCCAAGCCCAACACTCTTCTCAGGAAACAAATACAGTGCTTTAAGGATGCCTTGGTATTCTTGAAATGATGACTGGTCACCACAAAATACAAACTACAAATTGTTCCAAGGCAACAACGCAATCAGGAGAAATTGGAAAAGAACATGGTTGAACATTATATACGATTCGAGGTGCAACGGCGATAGATTGGTCGTTGTTCTCTACCTTTGAGATCAATGGAGAGAGCCTCAAAGACTTCTGCTCCCAGAGATCTTCTTTGGTATCCGAAAGCCTTGACGAAATCTTCGGTCTCCCGAAGCAACTGGCCTTCTTTGCCGCCAGAGAACTTCACACAAAATGTGAACAAGCTCGGGCAAGTGAGGGCATGCGTTGGCTTGGACTTCAACACTGAAGCCCTCACATCGGTCCAAAGAACTTGTGACTTGCCGGTGGTTTGCTCATGCAAGACACAGCTGTGATGAATTTTTCTCAACAATTGAAGTTCTGACTCTGAACGCTGCAGATGACCACCAACATTGTAGGCACTCTGCAGGAGACATGCAAAGGTAGGGAAAGCTGCAACCACTTTGCTAGAAACAATGAGCCAGTCAAGGCCATCTTGCACTGCCTTAGCGTACTCGCCATCAATCTCACGAATCTTTGACAGGCTCAACTTTCTGTTCAATGTCAAGTCATCTGATTCATGCTCCACTCCATGGGCGATGGCATTTAAGCCAGCATTCAAATGACTTCCAGCAACTGATGCGAATCGGATTTGCTCCACGTCAATGGGTGCGAGCTTAGATCCCGACCGCTCAATCAATGCCCTATTGAAACTTTTGATCTCAGTGTCATTGGGACAAAGCTCAACGGCGATGCAACGACACTCTGAACGAGAAAATCCTACCTTAGTTAGTGGTTTCAACCTATGAGGAAAAAAGTCACACATAGATTCTTTATCAGACAGAGAACTTTCATCCTAAAAAGTACTGAAAGTAAAACATCTTTCAAACCATCATCAAGCTACCGAACTGATGTCGCTGATTAGCTCCAAAACGTCTCTTGCTGCAAGCCCCATGCCATCACGGTTCAAACAGTGTACCCCAATGTGATGGGGGAGTACACGTTGATGCCACACCAGCCCATGCTCTTTCAGACAATCCATGCATGCCTGAACCGCCTGGACCAACTTGGTCCCTTCTGAGGCTTGTTCCAGCAAACACTGGATCTGCTGAGATACGACTGCCGGAAGTGCCATGGTTTCAACAGCGCCACAATGATCTGATCTTTGCATGGCTGCATCAAGTGAAAAATGGTAAAAACACTCTGCAGCATGTGTCACGTGGCGATGTGAGATCTGCCCTTTCATGCTTGCGAGTGTGAAACAAAGTGTTTATACAACTCAAGTCTCTCAACTCTTGGAACCCATCGGTTTACCTGCCTCTGCATCTTGGAGAAAAACCATCGCTCACATGAGGTCGCGTCCGGTGCAGTGAAGCAACACATCTTTTTCGGACATATGAGTTGAAAACTGTATTTGTCATCATGCTATATGTTTACACTGCGCCTTTGAGCCATCTATAAAACATGCAAACACACTGGGTGAACTTGCAAGTCAAGAAAAAATGAACACCAACAGTGGCGCACCTAACATCAATTTTGGAAACATCATTGGAGAAAAAAACATCAAGCACACCCCGCATTATTATACCAGATCTTTCAGCACCAACAATCGAATCACCATGTCCAGCTCCAAAAAAAACAAACATCCAAAAATAAATCAGTAAAATATCAAAGCGTATTTGTTTCAACGCATCCCCTCACATGAAGAAAAAACAAAGTTGGTCAAAAAAAACAGCTCGACGATCCAAGAAACATATTTTTTGTATACCAATTCAGCTTAAAAAAAATATATCTACCCAAAAAAAACATTCCACTAAGTCAGCTAAGTCTGACTTAGTTGGGAGATAGTATCTCCGCTAAATCGGACTTAGCCGACTTACCTAAGTCAGCTAAGTCAATTCCATAAGTCAGCTATATCACATACACTACTTAGATCTAAGTCGCCTAAGTTGAAGGTTTGAGATAGCTAAGTTTGATATCTACTTAGACAACATAATATATACATAATAAGTAGAAAAGAAACTTACTAAGTCACATACGGAGGTTGCGACAGATACATGAGATATAACAGGACTTAGCTCAAATATAACTATACTTAGCTCAAATAGCTAAGTAGTCTAAGCTAGCTATATAGTTACTAAACCCAAGATCATCCAAGTAGGTGAAGCCTGCTCTAGAAATGATGGCAAACCACCCCCGGAATCTTCCATCAAGATTCATGCATGTGGCGCCATGAGCTTTTTAGCCAAAACTAGCGCTGGTCAGAAAAGCTTGCTTTGTACAGATGGTGCTCCCTGCTTTCCTCGTCTTGCAAAAGAATGCGGAGCATTGCGCCAATTTGTGAACTTTAGTGCTGGAGAGTTTGTACGTCCTGAAAGGTACTTACGCAAACGCATGTACCATTGACAGCATATGGGCTCAAGTGAATTTTTGCACGCCCAACAACTTGCGAAGTACGTGCAAGGACATACCCATGTATATTCGTATGCGGCACTGGCGCCACTGGCGCTCAAGTCAGCCTGCTTCATTGCTGGCTTTGACAGGCAAAGCTTTGTCGAACAAACGCGGCAAGTAAGACAGTCCAAGCAAAACAAACTGTTTCCTTTTGGGCGGCCGAAACCTACACGAAACACAAATTTCCCAAAAAATAGGAGAAAACCAATGTATTTCTAACTCCTCACCAGAAATACGTCAAAAAACAGTGATCCGAATTTCAAATTTTGCGCGAAACCACAACGCCATGTATGTTGCCAAAACCAAAGAAAAACATCGCAATCTCGGCCCAGACGGTTTCCGGGCCGGCGGGATGTTTTCGTGTGATGTTTGCCAAAGGACGCCGGGTGAACGTAATATGCGGGTCTAAAGGACCCTCGGGCTACAGCCATGCGTGTGCGCACAAGTGCGGTCGGGTCTTCTTGGAACCATTGCTAAATTCATAGTTTTACCAGGGTGAAGCCTTTGATTTTGAAAGCGTCAACCGCCAGGCCCAAAAGAAATCTGTGAAGCGCCAGGTCGCCTTGTCGAATTTTGTTGTGTGTGACACTTAAGATCGAAAAATATTGCGGATCCACAAAGTTTGTAAGTACTGAAATGTATTCAAATCATGATCGAAACATGTGATTTTGGATTCACAGGTGGTTCAACGAAACATGGTAGCTTGAAGGTCTCCGCGAAGGGTTGCTCTGTATACATGTTTTTTTAATCTGGACTCCCAAAATGAAGGCTTCGGGTTTGGTAGTGTATTGCAATGAAGGACGTTCACCATGGTCAATCCGTTCATCGTTTGATTTTAAGACATGTTTTTTGGTGTTCCTTTGGGTTCCATGGGAGCGGGAAAGAGTTTTATTGAAAACATGATTGTTGAATCGATGTCCACTTAACATTTTGGTTCCATTCCAACTCCTTCAATGTAAAACTGAACCTCACAAGTTGTGGTTGAAAATGATTGATTTTTTCGCTTTGCACACTGCTATTTTCAAAGTGATGTGAGTGATCAAAACTGTTGACATCCCTGCATCACCTGTTATTCATTTGTGGCCTTGCAGCGCACCACACCGGAAGCTTTGCCCCAAACGTTGGGGCTACATGGGTGTCCCGTCCATTTGGGGAAATGTGAACGCTATGATCCTCTCCCAACTTCGTGTTTTCATTGCAACAGCCATTTTGCCAAAGCCAATGGCCCCACTGGCCACTTTGACACATCGATGCAACCACCAGATTAGCTGGTTTGTCACCCTTGGTTTCATAACTTTGCCATAATTTGCCAGTTTTGGATACCAGTGTTTCCTAACGGTGAATCCATGAAACACAAACCCGAGCCTTTAGAGCCGGCGCATTGTTTTGGATCATTTTAATTTACTATATGGCAAGTGAACTCGTACAGCATGTGTAACATGAAAATCTCGAATGTTGCAATAATGGGATGAAACAGTTGTTCCCGTCCCTTCCTGGGTGTAGAAACGCAAGGACATGGTTGACGGCCAACCTCGTTCAGGCATTGATCGACCGCGCTCTCTATCGGTACCTGCCCGAACGTATGAAAGAGCTCGCGGAGAAGCGGAACAAACCGCACATACCCTGGTGCGCCAAGAGATCACCATGTATGAAACAGAATATAAGCATATAGAAACAATATAGACTACTCCATAACATACAATGATATCGGCTGAAATGTAGGATACACCTCATCTTGTAAAATCATAGGCTCTTTAATATACATGGGACTTCGCTGTCGTAAAAGCTTCCGCACTTGCTCAAACAGTGCCAGTGCCAGTCTTTGATGTCAAGGTCAACGAGCATTTGTTTTTTCTTTACATATCCAGAATGCTAATCGATTGGTAGATCTACATGTTCAAGTGCCTTCGGACCGGGAAGGCATCCGCCAAGCTTTCAGGGTTCCCCTGTGCACATTTGCACAAGGTACTATGAGCAAGCCTTCCGAAGAATGAACACGTAGGCAACATAGCGGCATAGTATTGGCAAGGCACTCAGGCTTCCAGTGAACAGACCGGGCTTCCACAGTTGTGCAGCTCTGTTTGTCAGGTCGATTCTGCCAAAACAAGACAACACTTTTCATTGAAATTTGTCGTCATTCTCTTTCGATACAACCGGTCAGAGTCTCGGCATGCTTATGTTGCAGCAACACATCTCACACCACTGTTCGTTCAGAAGGATCATCAACTGTGTTTCTTTGTAGCTTTCTGATTGGATGCTCAAATATTTTTCGAGTTACCTCCCCGCAATCGTCAGCTCGTGTGATCACCAATACCGGTTGGCTGAACTCATCCTTCTTGCAGCAAGCTGCCTTTGTATGGGGTGTTTGCAGTCACTATTTGTTGGCCCTAGACTGACGGTGGTGCGACCACGATTGCTCGTTTTTTTTGCTAGAGAGGTTGTGATTTGGAAAGGAGGAGATAAAGGCCTGGGGGCCCCCACAGGTTGGTGAGGTATCGTGAATAAGCAGCGGGGATTCCCAGTGGATCCAATCGACATGAAATAAAAGATGCAGCAAGGCATCTCTGCTCCCAGCCTCCCTCCCCTCGCTGCAATCGAGTCCGCAGAAAGTGATCCGGACTTGTTGGTGCCACTCCTGCTCCTTACCGGCGTTTGGGTGCTGGTGGTGCTTGATACGTTCCCAAAAGGTTCGATTGAGCAGGCATCTATAGTTTTCAACCAAGATTGCCTTGCCGGCCTTGCCGCCTTGGAGAGTCGGCTTCAGCTGGCAAGCGGGCTCTTCTCTGCTTCGAAGTTGTATCCTCCAAAGTTGTGGGGGGCATTCCTTGGCTTCACCCTGGCATCCTGAAGCTGATCCATCAGCTCGCAGAGCCTGGAGCTGAAGTGGCGAGCAGCTAGCCACAGCTGGTTTCTCCAATCAAGTCCTGGGCCTTGGTGGCAGTTGCATTTCGCAACACGCCACAGAGATTGTGCTCGAGGTCCTGTTCGTGGAGTGAGGTTATAGTGAACAACTATCAGTTAGAACACGGTTTTGAGGATTGACGAAGATTTTGCCAAAATCTGCATCCGTGTTCTGGAAGGCCATGAGTTAGAACACAGACCGATGCAGATTTTGGTAAACTCTTGAGTTAGAACCCGACCCACGTGCTGCTGGGTGTTGCTTTTAGTATACGCTGGCTTACAGTTACTAACATTTCATCCTACCGATGTGCATTAAAAAACTGAATATACATTGAAATATTGGATATAGACCCAAAACCCGATAATTGCAAAAATACAGATTGAAACAGATTGATTTTACTTGTCTAGATTTGACATGTACATTTGATATTTTCCAAAATTAAACAAATATAAAAAGAAGAGAGAGACAGAGAGATATAGTCAAGCGGACTTCTCTTTTTCATCACTACTTGTGCAAACAAAGCTTTGCCATGTTGGATTGAGGTACTTCCTCCTGTGTTCTAACTGCGGGCGCCTCCCAAACCAACAACATGTTGACCAAAAACCCGGAAAATGACAAAAAACAGATTGCAACACATTGATTCGGCTTGCTGAGATTGGACTTGTTTATCGTTTCCTAATTTTCAAACGGGAGAGAAGAGAGAGATGAAAAGTTCAGACGGCGCTACTTGTGCAAACATGGGTTTGCCATGTTGGATTGAGTGACCTCCTCCTGTGTTCTAACTGTGGGCCCCTCCCAAACCAAAACCATGTCGACCAAAGCCCCGGAAATTACAAAAAAAACAGATTGAAACATGTTGATTTTTCTTGTTTAGATTTGACTTGTTTATTGCTTCAAATTTTAGAAAAGGGAGAAAAGAGAGAGGTGAAAAGTTCAGACGGCTTCTTTTTTAATCGTCACGACTTGTGCAAGCAAGGCTTTGCCAGGTTGGATTGAGGGACCTCCTCCTGTGTTCTAATTGTGGGCCCCACCCAAACCAAAACCATGTCGACCAAAAACCCGGAAAATACAAAGATACAGATTGAAATTTACTTGTTTAGACCTGACTTGTAAAATTGATATTTCTTTCAAAATTTACCAAGGTAGAGAAAAGAGATGACAAGTTCAGCTTCTTTTTTATCAACACGACTTGTGCAAACATGGGTTTGCACCATCGACATGGCCATTGAAGGAGTTTCTTGGGTTGTGAGTTTTGCGGTAATCTTCACTGACTGATTCTTTTCACGCTTTTGTCTGAGTGGAAAAAACATTCCTGAGGCAAACTATTCATTCAAGCATGTCCCTTTCACTTGTCCGCAAGCACTCCATCTATATATCAAGCGCTTTGTTGACATCATCTATGAGTCGATGCTCTCTCCGTCGACATGGATCGTCTCCGTCCAGTGATCCGAGAGAAGGCCTGGGCTGAGCTTCCAGAGGTCCTAACATTGAAGATCAGGCCGACTACGTGTCTCAGATCTTCATCGTGCCGCAGGTTGACGAGGGCAAGGTCTGTGTGGTCAAACACTACTACGTCAAAGCCGACAAGATCAAAGGCTCTTATGTCGCACGGCTCGCGCGTGGTGCTGCTTATGACGTGAGTTGGTCTTCTTTGAACCAGCAAAAAAAGCGCAAAGGTTTCCAATGGCTTCTAGAGCAGCTATAGGTGGCGTTCAGTTCAGATCCTTTTCTTTGAGCGCAGAGAAGCGTCGCCCTGCATCTACAAAAGCTCCGCCCGGACAAGATGAACAAGACGCTGGATCCACGGGGCTACAGTATTGAGTCGGGCGAGAGGGACAAAGGCAACCTGAAGCAGCTTCGCTGGATCCATCGCAACATCAATCGCGAAGGCAGTCCAATTCAGGGATGGAATGAGAAACTGGTTCGGTGCTTTGGCGCTTTTTGGTTTTAGCTAGGTTATAAAATTGGTTTATAGCCACTTTGGTTACGTTGATTTTGTGCTGAGTTACACGGAGTTATAAGTGACTTAGGATCACTTAGCCCCGAGAACCACGTTGTCGCACGAGGATTGGCCCGGTTGCAGCACGAGGGTTTTAGGCCAAAATTGAAGAAAAAACACGTAAAAATTATATGTCCAAAAAAAATATGGTCAACTTGAAAAAATGGTGTGTCAACTCCGAACGTTGAAACTCCAACTCCAAACAAAGTAAGCGCAAAAAATCTGAAACCTGTCAACTCCAAATATGGGAAGGTCTCAAAAAAAGGTTTGGGGGACTCATACAGGCAAGCCTATACGGTAGGCAAACCCATATGTGTATTTTATGTATATTTAAGTATTTACATAC